>JAEEGL012478746.1_pt1 | contig 93518 bp, 74 predicted proteins | sample 9134231 | NCBI WGS metagenome assembly JAEEGL01 (sample SAMN16246548, study PRJNA631951) | gut metagenome | biome: gut microbiome; feature: rumen; material: fiber-attached | host: Bos | place: Iran: Karaj | collected 2018-10 | reverse complement strand
TTTCAGTATCAACTGGAACAAGAACGACTTCTGGGACCGGGTCATGCTCATACAATATCTGCCAGCACTCGATCGCGTCTATGTTGTCAGCGATGCGCCACGGCGTCCCGTTCCATACGAACACATGCATCAGGATAGAATAGCAGATAAACAAACTGGAGCCATAACAACTGCTATCGATTCCTATATTAATATCATTACCCTTCCAGAGGACAAGACCCGCCTTATGATAGGCCGTGAGTACAACTTCCAAGGATTTACCCGTCCGGTAGAGTACTATAACCCCGACTACAGCAAAGCCAAACTCCCTGAGATAAAGGACTATCGCCGCACCCTCTACTGGAACCCGAACGTCACCACAGACAACTTCGGCCAGGCCAGCATCGAGTTCTACAACAACTCTGTGTGCAACATCATCGACGTGTCGGCAGAGGGTATCACAAGATACGGGCAGTTCTTGGTGAATGAATAGAGATTGATTCTAAAACAAAACGAAGCCATTAAGGGTACACTTTGCAACCATTAAGGGTACACTTTGCAACCATTAAGGGTAACAAAAATTCCCCTTAAGGGAACTTTGCCTCGCTCTTATTCTCCAGGTCAAAAGCCCCTTCAAACTCCTATTCCATTCCTAATCCTCCTCTAACGGTGCAGACTGAGGAAGTTTGGGAAGTGAATGTGCAAAGTTCGTAGGGGAAGGAAAGAAATGGGTGTTTTTTGTGTTAAATACATGAGTTTTTTTGTTTATAACAAAATAAATCTTTAACTTTGCAAGAAATTAAGCAAATCCAAATACAATTTATAAACTACTTTTAGTATGAAACGATTATTACCTATCCGAATCATGATGAGCGGTCTGCTACTTTCCCTCATCGCCTTGGCAGCCAATGCACAGCTGTCGAAAAATCCTGACAAGTTTTTAGGAAACATCACGACACGTTACAATGTAGATTACGGTAACGAGAAGTACTACACCTTGTGGAATCAGATTACCTGTGAAAACGAATCGAAGTGGGGTTCGGTCGAAGGAAACCGCGGCAGCTTCAACTGGGGATGCGACAATGCCTTCAACTATGCGAAGAACCACAATTTCCCATTCAAGTTCCACGCCCTTATCTGGGGTGCCCAGTATCCTAACTGGCTTCCTAACCTCTCCCCCTCTGAGCGTTACCAAGCCATCATCAAGTGGCTGGATGCCATCAAGAAGAAATATCCGAAACTCGATATGATTGACGTAGTCAATGAAGCAATTGGTATGCACCAGCAGGGTAACCCGATGATGAGAGAATCGTTGGGCGGCGAGGGTGTGACGGGCTACGACTGGCTCATCCGTGCGTTCGAGTTGGCTTATGAGCGCTGGCCAGATGCCATCCTCATCTACAACGACTACAACACTTTCCAATGGGATACCGACAACTATATCAAACTTGTGCAGACCCTGCGTAATGCCGGAGCACCTATCGATGCATACGGATGTCAGTCGCACGACGTGACGGATATCAGCGCCAGCGGACTAAGGAACGCTATGTCGAAGATTCAGAATGCGCTGAAGATGCCGATGTATATCACAGAGTTGGATATCGACAAGGCAGACGACAACCAGCAGAAGACTCAATACCAGAATATATTCCCGATGATGTGGGAGGCAGACTACTGCGCAGGTGTCACCCTATGGGGGTACATTCACGGAGCCACATGGGTTGACAACTCGGGTCTGATCAAGAACAATCAGGACCGCCCTGCTATGACCTGGCTGCGTGACTATATGAAAACTGAAAAGGCCATCAATGCCAAGAGTCCGTTCCCTGGCATGAAGAAGGAAGCATCGCTCTACGTGAAGGCTGCTGGATGGAACGTGGCACGCAACGACTCCATACCTATTAATATACGCTTGAAAATGCGCACTAAGACGGTTGACCACGTGGACCTCTATGTGAAGAACAAGCTCTATGCCACCCTAACCGAAGAACCTTACGTAGTTTACTACAAACCAACAACTCAAGGCGCATACGACCTCAAGGCTGTCGTTACGACGACTGACAGCTGCACCTACGAGCGACTGGCACTCTTCAACACGCTGAGCAACACACGCAACCCATACAACAAGAACATGGTTTTGCCAGGCATCATCGAGGCAGAAGACTTCGACATAGGTGCTGATGGACTGACCTATCACGACTCAGACACCCGCAACGATGGTGTTCGCACCTATCGTACCAACGGTGGTGGTGTGGACCTCCTGAAAGTCGATACCGCCTATGTGGTAGGCCATACGGTAGCAGGCGAATGGGTGGAATATACGGTTAATGTAGAAGAGGAAGGTCTTTACAACTTCGACGCCACCGTATCGGCAGGAGCTTTCGGGGCATCGTTCCAGCTGGCACTCAGCAACTACGACCTACAGACTCCGCTCTCGAACGTCATCCCTGTTCCTTGCTATGAGCTGGGCGACTGGGACACCTTCACCACCGTACGCGGACGTATGCTCCTTCCGCTCGCTGCCGGCAAGCAGAAGATACGTCTTAACATCACAGGCGGACAGTGTCACATCGACAAGATTGCCTTTCACCGTGTTGACGTGAACGAGCAGATAAAGTTCACCGTACGTGCTACTCCTACCAGCCCGACGGTTGACAACAAGGTCACCATCAAGGCATCAACTACCTATACTGGCACTATCGCAGCCGTACACTTCTACGACAACGGTGAGCTGATTCAGACCTGCACAGAGGCACCCTACGACATTGAGTTCTATCCTTCCTACCGCGGTTCGCACATCATCACAGCCATCGCTGTAGATGAAGCCGGACTCGAATCGAAAGAGGCAACTGTCACCATCAACGTCAAAGCCAAGCGAGTACCGTTCAAGGAGGTCAGCGTGCCAGGCATCATCGAGGCAGAAGACTTTGATAAGGGTGGCGAAGGATTCACATTCCATGACTCCGACGATAAAGACCAAGGCTCGCATAGGTATCGCCTCGATAACGAGGGTCTCGACATCATCACAGGCAACAAGGGTTATGTGGTAGGCAACACAGCTGAAGGAGAATGGATGGACTATAGCGTCACCGTGACCGAAACCGCAAGATTCTCTTTCAAGGCTACCGTAGCATCAGCCGTCGAAACCGCCAAGTTCACCATCAGCATGGTCCGCGGAACGACTTCCTACTTATTGGCAACCGTTACGGTACCAAAGACAGGCAGCACCACCTACAAAGAAATCGAAGGCACCTTCCAGCGTACACTCGCAGCTGGTAACAGCATTCTTCGCATCAGCATCACAGGTGCACAGTGCAACATTGACCGCTTCGAGATTATCGGCTCTGATACAGCCATCAATGGTGTAGAAAACGACGATGCAGCCAACCATCAGATATTCAACATCAGAGGTCAGCGTCAGCAGAATCTGCAGCGTGGCATCAATATTGTAGACGGTAAGAAAGTATTTGTAAGATAATCATGCGACTGTTTCACACTTTCATCCTTGGAGCCATAGGTGTCGTGACTGCAAACGCACAGGGAGACCAGCAAAGGCCGCCTGACTGAGGACATCAACATAGATGTGGCAGCAGGACGGCTGTCGAGCCTCACTTCGTACAGCTACAAGCAAGCCGACAACTGGCAGGTAAACCACTATCAGGCATTTGACGAGGACGGCACAGAGGTGCTGAAACTCACAGGACGCCCCATGTCGATGGGATTCAAAAGTCATAATGTGACTGAAAAGGTAGGCTGGACATTCTCTGACAAGTTCGACATCTATGCCGACGGAGACTATTACACGAACACGACCTGCCGTCCTCAAGATGCTACCTACTTCACCCAGAAGTCGGCAAAAGACGCAAGCGGAGCAAAGACGTTCAGCTACACCAGCAAGAAGGCATATACGTATGACATCCTGCATGAGTCGTACCACTATGGGGCAGGTGCCCGATGGGTGCCGAACTCCAAAACGCACATCTATCTCGACCTCTATAGCGACAACTTCACCTCGAAGTACGATTATTGGCAGACAGCCGACAAGGAAAGCTATGAGGAAGTGCGAAAACGTACACATTATTTTAACGAATCACTGAAGGGCATCTTCCGCCTGACCGACTGGAACAAGCTGTCAGCAGGCATCGAGCTGGAACAATCATCGCTCGACAGTCACAGCGACAACATCGACGGCCGACACACTAGATCCTCTCTGCCCTATGGACATCAACCTCTCTTCTTCCCTCTGCTACCAAAGCAGTACCGCTCAGCTAACCCAGTATTAATGAGGTATCATCGAAGACCCTATTACGCCTCGCCAGATGCTCGGTAGTTGCTCGGTGTGTGCTCGGCACTCCGGCACTTTTCTCGCTGTTTTGACACTACAAAGGTACGAAATATAAATGAAATATGCAAACATTTTAGCAACTATTTTACATATAAAACAAAAATAATTATATAATCATATCATTTGCAATGTTGATATTACAATTATACACTTTGGACATTTTGGACATTTGACATTTGACATTTTGACATCTTGGTTTTTATAAAAAATCGAAGGAAGAAAAATTAATATATAATATATATTATTACAGCATTCTCTCCTTCTCCATTCCTTACAGAAAAACTGCGAAATTGTAAATGTCAAATGTCCAAATTGTCCAAACTGCACCTTTTTTCATTATACATTATACATTAACAAAATACGCCTCGGAATTGCGCCATCATTCAGCGTTATCCTTGATGCCAGGTCACCTAAAAAACACATAGAATTGCATCTTTTTTTCGTTTTATTTGTTTTTTTATTTGATTAGGGCAGATTTGCAAAGTAGAGTTTACAACGCACGAATTTTTTTGTGTATATAGAAACTATACACTTTTGTGGTGATTACAATGACTATAAGTTATTACTGTTTACCTGCGAAGCCAGTCATAAATCAGAAAAGAGCCGAGACTGAGTCCCGACTCTTATGTTGTATGTGACGAATTCGATTTTGCTAATCAATTGATTCGCCCAGGAAGGTGTATTCGAAATTATTGCTCTTGGCAGATGGGTACTGGCTGCGGGGGTCGACATCCTGACGGTTGCGGAGATGCTCCACGACGCGTTCGTAGCAATCAAGCGGGCTTTGTGCCTTGAGCTTGGCGCGGAATCGGGTGTCGAGATACTGGAACTTGTTGGTGTCCTTGATGGGCACTACTCGTTTGAATGTGAGAACGGCATCGTACCAACCGGGATTTGCTTCTGCCATGAGTTCGAGTACGGACTTCTTCTTCTCGGGCTGATAGGTGCCAGCTGCCTTCTGCTCGTTACGGATACGTTCTATTTCCTTGAATTCCTCGAGGGTGGCTGCTTCGGTCTTGAGGAAGAGTACATAGTTCGAATAGCCCACCTTGAGTCTGTAGGGATAGAGGTTGTTGGATGAATAGAAACCACTAACGCGGTTGATGACTTCGCCTGTGAGTTTCAGGTCCTTGATGGTTTCAAGGAATGCGACAGCCTCGTCCATGTTGGTTGCCACTGTGTCTTGGTCAAAATAGCGAATGTATAGGTTCATAATAAATAGTTTTTATGGAGTAAAGAAGTTAACGGTCTTTTGGATGAAAAGGAGTTAAAGACGGTATCTTCGACAACTCCATTCATAAATACGATTGCAAAGTTAGCAAAAAAAATGTATATTGACCACCAGAACTTAACATTTTTTGCAAAAAAACTGCTTTTATATTTTCTCGTCCTTGGAAATACGCGTTTAAGCCGGACAAAAATCATGTTTGTTTGAATGATTGAGGTGTAGCATTTTGCGTATTAACTTTTTCCTTCAATCTGCATTCGTATACGCCACTCTTTGGGATAGAGGTTGTTGGCGCGCGAGCCGATGTTCTTGACGGGTCCGAGGGGGAGCTGCTGATGGGTGACGGTCACGATGCCTCGGGGGGTATCGGGCGGCAATGTGAGGGCTTCGCCCCGCAGGTATCGGAGGGCAGTTTCGTGGTCGAGGTCGACAGAAGCAACCGAGGGCTGCTGTACATCGAGCGGATCGGTAAGGATGCGGAGTTGACGGAGCTGCTTGTCGGTGAGGGGGCTGGCTGTATGGCGCACGGAGGGGTCGGCATCTCCGTGTTTGCGGAGGATGGCACAGAAGAAGCCTTCGCCCTGGATGTGATGGGGGAAGAAATGACAGCAGTCGAACGGGTCGTCAAGCAGATTGCCGACCACGTTCCAGTCGGGATGCGCACGGCATGGCAGGATGTCGGCTCCCAGTTCGTCGCGAATCCAGCGGACGTTTTCCTCGTCTTCGCGGGTGTTGTAGGTACAGGTGCTGTAGATCATCAGTCCACCTGGACGGAGACAGTCCCAGATGGTTGCCACGATATTACGCTGCCGTTCGGCACACTGCTCCACATTCTGCAAGGACCAGTCGCGCACGGCTCCTTCATCCTTGCGAAACATCCCTTCGCCCGAGCAGGGCACATCGCAGAGGATGAGGTCGAAGACATTGTGCATGCGACGGAAATCCTCGGGGCGGTTGTTGGTGACCAGCACATTGCCCCCACCCCACTTGCTGATGTTCTCACGCAGAATCCATGCCCGCTTTGGCATGATTTCGTTGGCGATGAGGGTGGAACCTGCTGAGAGACATGACTGCAACAGTGTGGATTTTCCGCCTGGAGCAGCGCAGAGGTCGAGTGCCGAAACATCGGTACTCCCTACATACTCGCGTAGGAGATGGGCTATGAACATCGACGATGCTTCCTGCACATAGTATGCTCCTGCATGGAACAGGGGGTCGAGGGTGAACGTAGGGCGACTGGACAGATAGACGCCCTCTGCACACCAAGGCACCTGCTCTGCCTGTGCATACCCAAGCATAGCAAGATCGGCTTTCGCGGGATTGATGCGGATGGTGGTAGGACTAGGACGGTCGATAGCCGCAAGCAGCTGCTGCAATTCGTCGGGTCCGAGTATGTCCTGCATCTGACGGATGAAATCCTGTGGTAGTATCATTTCTAACGTTTTATTGGATGCAAAGATAGGAAAAAATAATGTAAAATGTAGAATGTAGAATGTAAAAATGAAGAATTTGGTAAATAGAAAACAGCTAAATCGTAAATAATTTGTAATTTTGCAGTTCAAACATAATAATTGCTTACACAATGATTACTTTTGTGTTGAGCCTTGCGGCTCTCGTTTGCGGCTATTTCCTGTATGGCCGATTTGTAGAGAAAGTGTTTAGACCTGACGACAGACCGACTCCGGCTATTGCCAAGGCTGATGGTGTGGACTTCATGGTGCTTCCTTCGTGGAAGATTTTCATGATTCAGTTCCTGAACATTGCGGGTACGGGTCCGATATTCGGTGCCATCATGGGTGCGAAGTTCGGTCCTTCGGCTTATTTATGGATTGTACTGGGATGCATCTTTGCCGGTGCTACGCACGATTATCTGAGCGGTATGCTGTCGATCAGGAACGGAGGAGCAAACCTGCCTGAGATTATCGGTAAGTATCTGGGTAATGCGCCCAAGCAGGTGATGCTGATTTTCTCTGTGTTCCTGCTGATGATGGTGGGTGCTGTGTTTGTATACAGTCCTGCCTCGTTGCTTCAGAAGTTGTGTATGGACACAGCTCCGAGCGTAGAGATGCTGGGCAACAGCACGTTCTGGATTATCATCATCTTTGTGTATTACATCATCGCGACAATGATGCCTATCGACAAGATTATCGGTAAGATCTATCCGCTGTTTGCCTTCTCTCTGTTGTTTATGGCTGGTGCGCTGTTAGTGATGCTGTTTGTGAAACAACCCACGATTCCTGAATTATGGGAAGGCGTAGGTGAAGCATCGCTCACAACGAAGAATATATTCCCCTGTCTGTTTATCACGATTGCGTGTGGAGCCATCAGTGGTTTCCACGCTACCCAGAGTCCTCTGATGGCACGATGCATGAAGAGCGAAAAGATGGGACGTCCTATCTTCTACGGCGCGATGATTACGGAGGGTCTGGTGGCACTGATATGGGCTACGGTAGCAATGTATTTCTTCTACAACGAACCGACTCCAGGCTATCAGGAACTGGCAGGTGGTGAGGATGTTATCAGTAAGGCTCCTGGCATCGTGAATCTGATTTGCGAGAACTGGTTAGGTGTCTTCGGTAGTATCTTGGCAATCTTAGGTGTGGTAGCTGCACCTATCACCAGCGGCGATACGGCCTTGCGCTCAGCCCGACTGATTATTGCCGACTTCATTCATTTGGAGCAGAAGAGCATCCGCAAACGTCTGTATGTCTGCATTCCTATGTTTGCAGCAGTCATTGCCCTGCTGATCTGGCAGATGGCGAACCCAGAGGGCTTCGATGTCATCTGGAGTTGGTTTGGCTGGAGCAACCAGACGCTGTCGGTCTTCACCCTGTGGGCTATCACCGTTTATCTGGTACAGCAGCACAAGAACTATTTCGTCACCTTGATTCCAGCCCTGCTGATGACGACCGTGTGTACCACCTATCTGTTCTCGGAACAGGTGTTCAGCCTCGACATGACCTATGCATCGTGCATTGCTGGTGCAACGTGTCTGGTGGCATTGGTGTGGTTCATCGTTTGGATGAAACGTAACAATCAAAGATAATCAAAGACAAGAAGCATACCCTGTGCATATGAAGTATTCCATCATCATACCGGTATTCAACCGCCCGGACGAAGTGGACGAGCTGTTGCAAAGTCTCACGGAGCAAACCGTGAAAGACTTTGACGTGGTGATTGTGGAAGACGGCTCGAAGACCCCATGCAAGGACGTGGTGGACAAGTATGCATCGCAGCTGCACCTTATCTATTATTATAAGGAAAACGGAGGTCCAGGCCCAGCCCGCAACTACGGGGTGGAACGTGCGAAGGGCGACTATGTGCTGATACTCGACAGCGACTGTGTGTTGCCGCCCACGTATATAGAAGCGATTGAGGCAGAACTCAGCAGCAATCCGTGTGATGCCTTCGGAGGACCAGACCGCGCCCACGAATCGTTTACTCCTGTGCAGAAAGCCATCAGCTACAGCATGACGAGCTTCTTCACCACAGGCGGCATCCGTGGCGGCAAAAAGAAGTTGGACAAGTTCTACCCACGGTCGTTCAACATGGGTGTACGACGTGACGTGTACAATGCACTGGGTGGATTCTCCAAGATGCGCTTCGGTGAGGATATCGACTTCAGCATCCGCATCTTCAAGGGTGGCTACAAGTGCAGACTGTTCCCTGAAGCATGGGTGTGGCACAAACGGCGTACGGATATGGACAAGTTCTTCAAGCAGGTGTTCAATTCGGGTATCGCCCGTATCAACTTAGAGAAACGTCATCCAGGCAGCATGAAACTGGTGCATCTGCTCCCTACTGCTTTCACGGTGGGAGTGACCGCCCTTATCATCGCTGCGCTGGTATTTCGGTTCATGGGATCATGGATGTGGCTTTATGCCCTCCTGCCCATTGAATTATACTGTCTGCTGCTCTTCATCGACGCAAGCATCCAGAACAAAAGCATGGTGATTGGCATCCTGGCAGTCGAAGCTGCTTTCGTGCAGCTGTTTGGCTACGGACTGGGATTCATCAAAGCCTGGTGGCAGCGCTGCGTGTTGAAGAGAGGTGAATTCAGTGCTTACGAAAAGAATTTTTATGACTGACAAACAATCCATCAAGAACTGGGCAATCGAAGACCGCCCCCGTGAGAAACTCATGGAGAAAGGCGAGGAAGCGCTGACCAATGCTGAACTGTTGGCTATCCTTATCGGTTCAGGCACGTCGAAGAAATCGGCGGTAGACCTGATGTCGGACATCCTCGAAGCTTGCGACGGACAGCTGTCGCAACTGAGCAGGATGACCATTCAGGAACTGATGAGCTATCACGGTATCGGTGAAGCAAAGGCTATCACCATCAAGGCGGCTGCCGAAATAGGACGCAGGAGAGCAATGGAGAGTACCGTGGTACGTGCTCAGCTGAAGAATGCGGAGGACATCTACGCCATCATGCACCCCATCATGCAGGACTTGGACCACGAAGAGTTCTGGGTGTTGCTGCTCAACAATCGTGCCGCTCTCATCAAGAAAGTGCGCATGAGCATGGGAGGCATCACACAGACGGCAGTCGATGTGAGACAAATCCTACGCACAGCACTGCTGGCCAATTCAACCAGTATCGTGGTATGCCATAACCATCCATCGGGCTCGCTGAACCCCAGCAAAGATGATGTCTATCTGACGGAATGTATCAAGCAGGCTGCTCAGACGATGAACATACGCCTGATCGATCATGTTATCATCACTGATGGAAATTACTATAGTTTTGCCGACAATGGAAAAATATGATATAGAAGTGAAGACCGTCGCAATGCTGAAAACAGTATTCGACCCCGAGTTGCCCGTCAACGTGTATGATCTTGGACTGATTTACAAGATAGACGTAACGGACGACTTTGTCGTTAATATCGACATGACCCTGACTGCCCCCTCCTGCCCTGCAGCCGACTTTATCATAGAAGACATCAACCAGAAGGTCAGCTCGATAGAAGGTGTGAAGGCGGTCAACGTAGAACTTGTCTACGAACCCGAATGGACAAAAGACATGATGTCGGAAGAAGCGAAACTGGACCTTGGATTTCTCTAACACATCAAAAGCAGTAACAAATATGGTATACTTTATCTCTGATGCCCACTTGGGCAGTCGCGCATTCGAACATAAGAGGACCCAGGAGCGCAAGCTGGTGCGGTTTCTCGACAAGATCAAAGACAAAGCCGATGCAGTGTATCTGCTTGGCGATATGTTCGATTTCTGGTTCGAATACTCAGAAGTGGTGCCCAAAGGCTACACTCGGTTTCTTGGCAAACTGAGCGAACTGACTGACAACGGAGTGGAAGTCCACTATTTTATCGGCAACCACGATATGTGGATGGGCGACTATTTAGAGAAAGAGTGTGGCGTAAACATCCACCGCGAACCAACTCTGCTGGAGATTTATGGGAAGGAGTTCTATCTTGCCCACGGACATCTGATGGATATCGCAAAGAACGATACCAAAACCAAATTCATGCTATGGTGCTTCCAGAACAAGCATCTGCAACGTATGGCACGCATGATTCACCCACATTGGTTTGTCAACTTTGGTCTGAACTGGGCCAAGCATAGCCGCGACAAGCATGTGGTAAAAGGTGAAGACCCCTACAAGGGAGAGCATAACGAATACTTGGTGGCATATGCCAAAGAATACCTTTCGACCCACCCCAGCGTAAACTATTTCATGTTTGGTCATAGGCATATCGAACTCGACCTCATGCTTACGCATGATTGCAGGATGCTGATCCTTGGCGAGTGGTACAGCCTGTTCACATATGCCCGATTCGACGGCGAACAGCTCACCATGGGAAACTACATCGAAGGCGAAACCGAATTATAGTTTTATCGGCCACGATTGCCAATCACTGGCACAACTTTCATTATCTTAGTAACATTCTCCTATTTTATGCATGATTTTTTGCATAAATGCATTGTCGTTTGCATAAAAAGTTGTAATTTTGCAACCCGTTACGAATAATTATACAATTATGAATGTTAAATCATCGAGATTAGAAATAATCAGACTGATTATATCAAGCAAGGAGATTGCCAATCAAGACGAATTGGTGAAAGAACTGGCTAAAGAAGGTTACAACATCACCCAAGCGACCCTTTCACGCGACCTGAAACAGCTGAAAGTGGCGAAAGCAGCATCGATTACAGGCAAATCGTTCTATGTGTTACCAAACAATACTATGTACAAACGAATTAGGGAACACATGCCTATTCAGGAGATGATGATGCACAATGGTGTGAAATCCATCAGGTTCAGCGGTAACTTGTGCGTCATTCGTACTCGCCCAGGCTATGCCAGCAGTGTGGCATACGATATCGATGATGCCAACATCTCAGAGATTATCGGAACTGTGGCAGGCGATGATACCATTATCATTGCCCTCGAGGAGAAGTGTTCGAGAGAGGTTGTTCACATGAAACTAGAAACCATATTTAACAAATAAAAATGGAATACTCAGACGGAATAAAGGTTATCGTGGCCGATGCTTCACATGAGAAGTATGTTGACCTGATTAATGACACCATACGTGATGCAGCCCGCAAGCGCGGCTCGGGTATTGCAGAACGCACCCACGAATATGTGGCTGCCAAGATGAGAGAAGGGAAAGCCGTATTGGCACTCGACCCCAGCAAACAAGGAGAATTAGGCGATACATTTGCGGGATTCAGCTATATCGAGACTTGGGGAAACAAAGCATACGTTACTACATCGGGTCTGATTGTGCACCCAGACTATCAAGGTCGAGACATATCGAAACGCATCAAAGACCACACATTCACCCTGGCACGTGTACGTTGGCCTCATGCCAAGATTTTCTCGCTCACCAGCGGTGATGCAGTGATGAAGATGAACACAGCACTGGGATATGTGCCTGTGTCGTTCAAACAGCTGACTGACGACGATGCGTTCTGGCATGGCTGCAAGGGATGTATCAACTACCCTATCCTCGAAATGAAAGAGCGTAAGTTCTGCATCTGCACAGGTATGCTCTACGACCCAGAGAAACATAAGGGCGAACCAACCCCTATCGAGATTTTCCAGGAAATCATGAAAGAGATGGTGAAACGCGGGTATATGTAAAAGGGGAAAGTTGAGAGTTTAGAGTTGAGAGTTTAGAGTTGAAAGTTTAGAGTTTAAAGAAATAAATAACACAATATATGGAAAAGAAAAAAGTTGTCGTCGCATTCAGCGGCGGTTTGGACACAAGTTACACAGTGATGTATCTTGCCAAAGAAAAAGGTTATGAAGTTCATGCAGCATGCGCCAATACAGGCGGATTCAGTGCAGCACAACTCAAGACAAACGAAGAAAACGCCTACAAATTGGGCGCAACGAGATATGTCACACTTGATGTAACACAAGAGTACTACGAGAAAAGCCTGAAATACATGGTATTTGGCAATGTGCTTCGCAACAATTGCTACCCCATCTCCGTAAGTTCTGAGCGTATATTCCAAGCACTGGCTATCGCCCGCTATGCAAAAGAGATTGGCGCTTCGGCTATCGCGCATGGTAGTACCGGTGCAGGAAACGACCAGATCCGTTTCGACATGACATTCCTCGTGATGGCTCCAGGTGTAGAAATCATTACCCTGACTCGCGATGGGAACCTCAGTCGTCAGGAAGAGATTGACTACCTGAACAAAAATGGGTTTGCAGCAGATTTTGCCAAACTAAAGTACAGCTACAACGTAGGTCTGTGGGGCACCAGCATCTGTGGAGGTGAGATTCTCGACTCGACACAAGGACTGCCAGAATCTGCCTACTTGAAACACCCCACCAAAGAAGGTCCCGAACTGCTGAAACTGGGTTTTGAGAAAGGAGAAATCTGCTCCGTTAATGGCAAGCATTTCGACGATAAGGTGAAAGCCATCCAGGCTGTTGAGGAGATCGGTGCGGCATACGGTATCGGACGTGACTGCCATGTGGGCGACACAATCATCGGCATCAAAGGACGTGTAGGTTTCGAAGCTGCAGCTCCTATGCTCATCATCGGTGCCCACCGTTTCTTGGAGAAGTACACTCTGTCGAAATGGCAGCAATACTGGAAAGACCAAATCAGCAACTGGTATGGAATGTTCCTCCATGAAAGCCAGTATCTGGAACCAGTGATGCCCGATATGGAAGCAATGCTCACCAGCTCTCAGCGCAACGTTACAGGTGAGGTAACCCTCGAACTACGTCCGCTCATGTTCCAAACCGTTGGAGTGGACTCACCTAACGACCTGGTGAAGAACAAGCTCGGCGAATATGGCGAGACAGCAAAGGCTTGGACCAGCGAAGATGCAAAGGGATTCATCAAAGTGACCTCTACCCCACTCCGTGCATATTATCTGGCTCACCCTAACGAAGAAAGATAATATGGTAAGAGTCGGAATATTTGGCGCAGCGGGTTATACGGGTGGTGAATTGATCAGACTGCTGACCAATCACCCATCAGCTGAGATTGTATTTGCCAACAGTGAATCGAACGCAGGCAATAAGGTATGTAAGGTACACGAAGGACTGTATGGCGATTGCGACCTGCAATTCACAAGCGAGTATGCATTCGATAAGGTTGACGTCATCTTCCTCTGTTTCGGACACGGCAAGAGCGAAGCTTTCTTGCAGGAACATTCCGTGCCAGACAATGTAAAGATTATTGACCTCGCACAGGATTTCCGCATTCGTGGCAATCATGACTTCGTGTATGGACTTCCTGAAATTCATCGCGATGCAATCATCAAGTGCAGCCATTTAGCTAATCCCGGATGCTTTGCTACCGCCATTCAGTTGGGGCTTCTCCCCTTGGCAAAAGCAGGACTACTGACTCACGACGTGTCTGTGAATGCAATTACAGGCTCAACAGGTGCCGGACAGAAACCTGGTTCAACCACCCATTTCTCATGGCGTAGCGACAACCTCAGTATTTATAAGGTATTTACCCACCAACATCTGCATGAGATACGGCAGTCGCTAAAGGAGTTGCAGGGTCAGCTCGACGCCAGCATCGACTTCATCCCCTATCGAGGCAACTTCACTCGTGGAATCTTCTGTACAGAGGTTGTCAGACTCGATAAGACCGACATCGATGCAGTATCGCTCTATAAAGCCTTCTACCAAGATGCTGCATTCACGCATTATGTAGACAGTCCGCTCGACATGAAACAAGTGGTCAACACCAACAAGTGTCTGCTCCACATCGACCAATTTGACAACAAACTCGTCATCACTTCCATCATCGACAACCTGCTCAAGGGTGCCGTAGGTCAGGCAGTACAGAACATGAATCTCATGTTCGGGCTGGATGAGAAAGCAGGTCTGATGCTAAAAGCCTCAGCCTTCTAGATTGCAATCAAGTAATGACGTATAACGGAATCACAAAACATAATAAGAAATAAAACGCAATGAATCTATTTGACGTTTATCCATTATTCGATATCGCTATCGATCGTGGCAAAGGTTGTAAGGTGTGGGATGAAACAGGTCAGGAATATCTCGACCTCTATGGTGGACATGCTGTCATCAGCATCGGACACTGTCATCCTCACTACATCGACATGATGACCCGTCAGCTCAACAAGCTGGGATTTTATAGCAACTCAGTCATTAACCCTTTGCAGCAACAACTCGCACAGCGTCTGGGTAAAGCATGTGGATATGAGGACTATAGTCTGTTTCTCGTCAATTCAGGTGCTGAAGCTAACGAAAATGCCATGAAGCTGGCATCCTTCTACAATGGGCGGACACGCATTCTTTCGCTCGAGAAGGCATTCCATGGACGCACATCTTTGGCAGTCGAAGTGACTAACAATCCGAAAATCATCGCTCCTATCAACGATAACGGTCATGTCACTTATCTACCACTCAACGACCTCAATGCATGGCGCACCGAAATTGAGAAAGGTGATGTGTGTGCTTGCATCATCGAGTGCATACAGGGTGTAGGCGGCATCCGTATGGTGAACAAGGAGTTCATGCAAGGACTACGTCAGCTTTGCGACGAAACCAATACGATTCTCATCTGCGATGAAATCCAGTGCGGCTACGGACGTTCTGGTAAGTTCTTCGCTCATCAGCACTTAGATGTCAAGCCCGACCTCATCACTGTAGCCAAAGGTATCGGTAACGGATTCCCCATGAGCGGACTCCTCATCTCACCGAAGTTCAAGGCCGTTTATGGACAGTTAGGAACCACCTTTGGCGGCAACCACCTCGCTTGCACGGCTGCATTGGCTGTACTCGACGTAATGGAGGACGAACAGCTTGTAGAGAACGCACGCATCGTGGGCGAATACTTGATAGAGAGACTGAAGGAAGAACAACTGCCACATGTAGTCGATATTCGTGGAGTAGGTCTGATGATTGGAGTTGAACTCGATATGCCCTACAAGGAAATCCGCACACGCTTGGTCAAGGAGCAGCATTGCTTCACCGGCTGTAGCGGCACAAATGTAATACGTCTGCTTCCCCCACTATGTCTCACCAAAGCCGATGCAGACGACTTCATCCAACGATTCAAAAATGTTTTACTATAACAAATTAAACACGACCATGAAGAAAATCATTACTTCAACTGCCGTATTCGTTACGGCTATGACACTATCTGCTCAGAATAATCTGGCAGAACAAGCAAAACAAGATTTAATCAATTCGTTCACTCTTGGAGGATGTGTCATTACCCAAGGCGGATGGACCGACAACAAGGCAAAAGACGCAAAGGTAGATTTTGCAGCACGTTCAGCGCGTATGCATGTAGCAGGTAAGGTTCTCGACTATGCCTATATGCTGCAACTCGAATACACTGGTGTGGCTGGGACTGCCAAGGAAAGCGGGCCACACATCGTAGATGCCTGGATTGAATGGCAGAAATTCCCTGAGTTCAAGGTGAAACTCGGACAACAGAAACGTGCCTTTACCTTTGAGAACCCCTATCATCCTATGGACATCGGATTCGGCACCTATTCACAGTGTGTTTCATTCATCGGAGGCTATGCCGATATCGTAGGTGAGCAACTTAGTCACGGACGTGATGTGGGACTTGCTATCAGCGGTGATCTCGTGCCACAAGGTGACCATAAACTTCTTCACTACCATGCAGGTGTTTACACTGGTCAGGGAGTGAACCACTCAGATAAGAACAAACGCAAAGACCTCCTTGCAGGAGTGTGGGCAGAGCCGATCAAAGACCTTTTGCTTGGTATCTACGGCTGGACAGGCGACTATGTGAACAATGCAGGACAAACGCTCGACCGCAAGCGTTGGTCGGCAGGTATGCAATATGAGAGCGACTGGTCAGCACGTGCCGAATACATCGGTGACGAGAACGCAGACGGATGGTATGCACTCGTAGGAGCGCCCCTCAACAGCCAGTTCAAGCTCTACGGACGTTGGGATGTTTATCGTAGCAGCAAACACTGGGACAGTACCAAGACCAACTACGGACTCGCTCTCAACTATCGTCCGTGCAAGTATCTGCAACTACAGGCGAACTACACCTTCACTCACGCTCGTCTTGAACTCGATAAGAACTACAACAGTTTCGACATTCAAGCATACGTGAAATTCTAATAATTAAGTAATAATAAACAATAAGGAGGATGCAGATGCATCCTCCTTTATTTTACGCTTATTGTTGCTGCTGAGGTGGGAACTGACGTGGCGTCTGAGGTTGATTCTGATTTGAGCGTCCACCGAATATTCCTCCTGGTCTTCCAAACGGACCGCGGTTTGGCTGTGGTGGAGCCAGATTGATACCATAGCTCAAGATGGTGTTGTCACCATAGATGTTGATGTTGATGAACTGATTCGTCTTGTCATCATAATAGATCTTCATCTCGTCCTCATCAGCTCTTAGGCATTTACCGTAAGCCATGTTCAGCAACTCGCATACAGTTTGAAAGTGATCCTTTGGATAGGTGTAGCGTGCAATGAACAGCCTGTGATTCACAAAAATCACATCAATAGATGTTGGAGTAGGTTTACGGTTCTCATTTTTTGATTTGATGTGGTACATGTCTCTGAATTCGCCCGAGCGCTCATACTTCACGCCTTCTTCGTTCCAAGCTTCAAAAACTTTCTGCTCTTCTGCTCCAAGCGGCATACCGAATACTTCGTGCGAAATCTGCGCAGATGCCATCATTGTCGATAGCATTACCGATAGTAATAATAGTGTTCTTTTCATAACTCAATAAGTTTAGGTTTGTTGTTCACTCATATCAATTGTAGCGCAAATATAATAAGAAAAAATGTACAACCAAACAAAATCTGAAAAAAAAACAAAAAAAATGCAAAAAAAGTGTTGTTTCGTTCGGTTTTCGTCAAGTCGGATAAGCATTTGGGTATCTATATAAAAGAAAAAGGAGAAAACCCTTATTTATTGGATTTCCACCTTATTTCTTATCAGCTCACCTCGGATTTACTTTCCGTGATTCTCGCTTGATACTGTAAGAGACTTACGTCCTTTCTTGCGACGCATTGACAATACACGGCGACCATTTTTAGTTGTCATACGCTGACGGAATCCATGCTTGTTAATTCTCTTACGATTGTGTGGTTGGAATGTTCTTTTCATTGCTTTATCTTATTTGAATTTTCATATATCGTTCGTTTCTTTGCACAAACAGCGTGCAAAATTAGTGATTTTAAATAAATCGACCAAAGAATTCGCTGTTTTTTGCTTACTTTTTTTGTTATTTTGCGAAAAACACCTAATTTTGCATTCGATTTAGGGCAAGTGTTATTCAGAAAATGAAGAAATGCCTATTTTAAAATAAATCGGAAATTGTATAATTTTTAAATACTAAATGAGATTATGGCTATATTAGCAGGAGACATTAAGAAAGGCGTTTGCCTCCGCCTCGATGATGGCAAAATTTGGGTAGTTATCGACTTCCTTCACAAGAAACCAGGAAAAGGTAACACTGTCATGATTACCAAACTTCGTAATGTAGAAGACGGACGAGTGCTCGAACGTACTTGGATTGTATCAGCAAAGCTCGACGACGTAACCGTTTCGCACCAGCAGTTCCAGTACCTTTATAAAGAAGGAGCCGACATGGTGTTCATGAATACAGAAACCTACGAGCAGATTAACATCAACAAGGACCTCATCACAGGTGGTGACTTCCTCAAGGAAGGCGAAACCATGGTAATGGCATCTATCGATGATCAGACAGGTGCTATCCTCACCGCTGAAGCACCAGTGAAGATTGTTCTCAAGGTGACCTACACCGAACCTGGACTCAAGGGCGATACTGCTACCAACGCTACTAAGCCAGCCACTCTTGAGACAGGTGTGGAAATCCGTGTTCCACTCTTCATCAACGAAGGCGACCTTATCGAGGTTGACACTCGAGACGGCAGTTACGTTTCACGTAAGTAATTTGCCTAATCCACCCACAAAGCACTCAAGGCATGCCCTGAGTGCTTTTTTACTACAATATCATTTTCTTATTCCTTTTTACTTTTATATCATGAAACGATTACTATTTATACCCACATTGCTGTTCTTGGCAGCGATGAATCTTTCTGCCCAAATTACCCTTAAGGCAAACAACATTGATGAAGTACTGAAGGCTATGACGCTTGAAGAAAAAGCCACTCTGGTAGTCGGTTCGAATCGTCAGGCAGCTTCCAACCAAGCAAACGGCATGATAGGCGGTCATTCCCATCAGGTACCGGGAGCAGCAGGCAACACACAAGCCATCCCACGTCTGGGCATACCATCCACAGTACTCACCGACGGACCTGCCGGCGTACGCATCTCCCCTACCCGTCAGAACGACAACAACACCTACTACTGTACCGGTTTCCCTGTAGGTACAGCACTCGCTTGTACCTGGAATCAAGAACTGGTCGAGGAGGTCGGTAAGTGTATCGGCAACGAAGTGCTGGAATACGGCTGCGACGTACTGCTTGCCCCAGGAATGAACATACACCGTTCTCCACTTTGCGGACGTAACTTCGAATACTATTCCGAAGACCCTCTGCTCACAGGTAAGATTGCTGCAGCATACGTGCGCGGTGTGCAGAGCCAAGGAGTGGGAACATCAATGAAACACTTTGCCGGCAACTCACAGGAGACCAACCGTATGGGCGTGGACGAAGTGATGACACAGCGCACATTGCGTGAAATCTATCTCAAAGGTTTTGAGATTGCCGTACGCGAAGCTAAGCCATGGACCATCATGTCATCCTACAACCGTCTGAACGGTCCATTTACCCAGGAAAACCGCGAATTGCTCACAACTATTCTGCGCGATGAATGGGGTTTCCAAGGCATTGTTATGACAGACTGGACCGGACTCCGCAACACAGCAGCACAGATTAAGGCAGGAAACGACCTCATGGAGCCAGGAGCTGCCAATCAGACACAGGATATTATCAATAAGGTACAAAGCGGCGATCTCAAGGAAAGCGACCTCGACATCTGCGTACGTCGCATCCTACAATATATCGTCAAGACACCAAGTTTCAAAGGCTATCAGTTCTCTAATAAGCCCGATCTGAAGGCTCATGCATCCATTACCCGTAAGAGTGCTACTGAAGGCATGGTGCTGCTGAAGAACGAACAGAATACCCTTCCAATGAAAGGCATACAGAAAGTGTCGGTCTTTGGTGTCACCTCATACGACTTCATAGCAGGCGGTACAGGTTCGGGCGATGTCAACAAAGCATATACCATCGATATGATGACAGGTCTGAACGAAGCAGGACTCACTGTTAACGAAAAACTGTCCAAAGTCTATAAAAGCTATAAAGAATACCAGGCAAGCGTTGCAGCAGCAGGATCGTCCCGCAGAGGATGGTTCTGGGGTACACCCAAACTCGACGAGATGCCCGTCAGCCGGAACGTCATTAATGCTCAGGCACAGGAATCCGACATTGCCATCATCACCATCGGCCGTCAGGCAGGCGAAGGTTCTGACCGTCAGGAAGCGAACGACTTCAAGCTGAGCGATGTGGAGCAGCAACTAATCGACAACGTATGTGCAGCCTTCCATCAGGCCAACAAACGCGTAGTGGTCGTACTCAATATGGGTAACGTAATCGAAACTGCATCGTGGAAAACAAAGCCCGATGCCATTCTGCTGGCTTGGCAGCCAGGTCAGGAGGGAGGCTATTCAGTAGCCGATGTACTGACAGGCAAGGAAAATCCATCGGGTAAACTCTCAATGACATGGCCTGTTAACCTGATGGACCTTCCCTCAAGCGCCAACTTCCCCAATGCTCGTCCGGCAGGAACGCCCGTCAATGGGAAGACCGAATTCCGTGACTTCACCCTCCATCGTGAAGGACTCGATGTTGGCTATCGCTATTTCAGCACCCAGCACAAAGCTGTCTCCTACCCCTTCGGCTATGGGCTCAGCTACACAACCTTCGCCTATAGTAACCCCAAGGTCAAGGCCACAAAAGGAGGATTTGAAGCTACTGTCACCATCACCAACACAGGTGCTGTAGCAGGAAAGGAAGCCGTTCAGCTATATGTGTCGGCTCCTGCAGGAGGACTCACAAAACCAGTGCGCGAGTTGAAGTCATTCGCCAAGACACGTCAGTTGCAACCAGGCGAAAGCCAGACCCTCACCATGCGTGTCACCACCTACGACCTCGCCTCCTACAATGAAGCAACACAGGCATGGGAAACCCCATCAGGCAAGTACCAAATTCACTTCGCAGCACATGTCGATGATATCCGTTGCTCCGCAGTTTACTCACAGTCAAAAACACAGAGTGTGAAAGGTCACGATGTCATGCGCCCAAGTATGACGCTCTAAAAAAGAGGGTGTTCAAAATTTGAATCGATTCAAATTTATGACAGTATCAATTGCATGACTTTTCCTGATTTCACTAGACACTTTTTTCCTTCATTAGCTGAATCTGTAGACACATTTGTTGAAGTCGTACTGAAGCAGTAGACACAGGAATTTGCAGATGAGCCAAAAAAAAATCTTTACGAATTATTTGGAAAAGGAGTATTTCTTTTGTATCTTTGTGGTGTAATTCCGTAAACTATTACCATTCCACTATCATAAGTTCGAGGGTAGACGGCTAAAGGCAGATGGTCATCCGCCTTTAGCCGTCCAATCGGATGGCTATAGTCATCCAACCTGATGACTATAGGCAACTTCCCTTTTCAGCCGGCTCATCTTCCCGATTGAGTCGGCTGCTTTTCCCTTTTGAATTGGCTGATCGTCCTTTGCCATTCAGAAAATAGACTTCTAATACCTAAAGTCTTAGCTTATAGTATCTCTCGTGCAATCCAAGCACAAGCCTCGGCATCTGCAAGGGCATGGTGATGGCGGTCTAACCAATAGCCGCACTCAGCTGCAACGGTTTGCAACTGATAGTTGTCGAGATAGGGAAAGGTACGTCGGGCGACACGAAGGGTGTCGAAGAACTCATAGTCAGGATAGTCCATTCGATAGACTCTGAATGCTGCCTTCAGACAGCCCTCGTCGAAAGGGCTGTTATGTGCCACGAGCGGCAGTCCCTCAATCAACGGCTCTATCTGCCTCCATACCTCTGAGAACACGGGTGCCTCGTCTGTGTCTTGACAGCAAAGTCCATGAACCCTACTGCACCAATATGTATAGTAGTTTGGCTCCGGCTGAATAAGCGAATAGAACGAATCAACGAATTCTCCATTGCGCACAACTACCACTCCCACAGAGCATACACTGCTCTGATGGTTGTTTGCCGTTTCAAAATCTATGGCTGCAAAATCTTTCATACCCGTTCTTTTATTGATTAATTCCGGAATCAGGAGGAAGCCTATGCGGGGAGAGTTGAGAGTCTTATATCTCCTATGAACAAGAAAGTGCCCGGACATTGCTATCTGGGCACCTTTTTGTATTTTCTCCTATATGGGAGAGCTGGGAGGGATAATTACTTCACGTAAACCTTTTCACCATTTACGATGTTGAGACCCTTCTGGAGGCTCTTAACCTGCTGGCCAGCTACGTTGAAAATAGTCTGAGCCTTTGTAACCTTAGCTGTAGAGATAGCTGTTGGAACTTCTTCGCCTGTATATCCGGCTGCAATCTTCTCAGCAACTTCGAGATCTTCTTCTGTTGCTTCTGGTGTATCGATGCAGAACTCGATGTTGTCGAAGTAGAACTTAGTAGCAAGAGCCTTGTCTTCGTTCAGGTTGAATGCTATTGTCTGGAATGGACCATTCTGAGCATGTGGAGCAGGAGCAGCGCCCTTGAACTCAAATGTCTGCCATTCTGTAGTTACATTGATGCTACCTGGATTAAAGTTACCTATGTAGCCGCCTGGATATGCATGTGTTTGAATAGATACTCTTGCATTGTCATCAGCACGAACAGAGAACTTAACTCTGTAAGGTTCGCCCTGTGCAAACTTGTGAACTGAAGTGATGAAGAACTGAGTACTCCAGGGATTACTTGCATTGTTAACTGATGTTATTACAACTGCAGTTGAACCTTCTTCACCTTCTCCTGCTGCCTGATAGAAGCTATCATCCTTACCCATTTCACGGCATACGAGACAAGAACCGTCGGTTCCTTCGCACTCACCGTTGATTACAAGGTTCATCCATTCCGGCTTATTTACCCACAGTTCGATCTCATCGAAATAGAAATTATTAGCAACAGCGTCAGTAGAAAGGTTGAAAGCAATGGTGCGTACGTTATCTGCAGTTACAGACATAACACCAGAGTTATAGTCTGCCCACTCAGTAGTGAAGTTGATCTTTGCTGGACCAGGGTTGAACTGACCATTACTTGCGTAGCTACCTGGAGCAAAGTGTGCCTGTCCGTCACAAGACTGTGCTCTATCTGCCTTTACCTTCATCTTGAGCTGAATCTTGGTACCTGCAGTAAAAGCCTCTTCCTCAGGAACCGTTACAAAGAACTGTGCATCCCATGGCTGTGCAGGATTGTCGTTTGAGGATACGATGATGCAACGTTCACCTTTATCAACGAGGATACGAGCGTCAACTGGGTTGCCTTCCTTTGGGTATCTTGTACCATCCTCCCAGTAGTCGTTAACCTTGAAGTTTGTTACGTCAGTTCCGTCAAGAGTACCATTCTTGATAACATTTTCGAAACCTTCGCCCTGTGCAAATGCACTACCTGCTACGAGTGTAGCTGCAATGAGTGTAAAAAATTTCTTCATACGATTTGATTTTTAATGATTAATGATATTGACATTTAAATACTATCTTCTCTACTTGATGTTGGTATTTCAAAGGGCAAAGATAGATATTTTTTTTATATTTAAAAAGGCAGGTAACAAAAATTGTATTTTTTGCGAAAAAATTGTTAAATACTCCTTTTTTGTCCTCGGTAGGCTGTTTTTTTGATATTAGTTTGGTTGTTTGATAAAAAAAGTTTATCTTTGCAAAGAAAACATAAACGGCAGCTATTCTGTCCAAAAAGAAACAACAGAACAATTATATAACTAAAGTATTAAACGAAGTAACAGAATTAATTATGTCGAAGAAATTGTGTTCGATCATTGCCCTGCTGACACTTGTGGTTTCAGCAGCGATGGCACAGGTGACCACATCAGGCATGTCTGGTAAGGTGACAGGTGACAATGAGGAAATAATCGGCGCCCATGTTCAGGCTGTACACAAGCCTTCAGGCACCAAATATATAGCCGTGACCAATATCAACGGTCGATACAGCTTGCAAGGAATGCGACCAGGCGGACCCTACGAAGTCACCATCTCATATATTGGTTATGAGACAAAAACAACCAATAACATCACCCTTGTACTGGGCGAGACCTACACACTAGACGAAGACATGTCGGAAAGCACAGCCCAGCTGACTGACGTGATTGTCACAGGATCGGCTTCAAAGTTCTCGCATGAGAAGATGGGTACATCCAACAACATCTCTTCTGAACAGATGACTAATGTACCAACCGTGAACCGTAATATCTCAGACATTATCCGTCTGTCGCCATACGGTGGAAACGGTATGAGCCTGGCAGGTCGTGACGGGCGTATGGGTAACTATACGGTCGACGGATCGAACTTCAACAACAATTTCGGATTGACAGACAACCTGCCTGGTGGTGGTAACCCCATCTCAATTGATGCCATCGAGGAACTACAGGTGGTGATTGCACCATACGATGTGCGCCAGACGAACTTCATAGGCGGTAGCATCAACGCCATCACGAAATCAGGTACCAACCAATTCAAGGGAAGCACATACCTCTACCATAAGAACGAGAACATGAGGGGTGATGCCATCGATAGGGAGCAGTTGGCAGGCATGAGGGAGAAAGACCAGGAGACCACTTACGGATTTACCTTTGGAGGGCCTATCCTCAAGAACAAGCTGTTCTTCTTCGCCAATGCTGAGATGATTACCTCGCCAACAGTAATCAACCACTGGAGAGCCTCTACGGATGGTGTGGCAAATGCCAATAGCTACATATCACGTACCACAGTTGCTGATATGCAACAGGTATCGGACTTCGTTCGTCAGAAGTATGGCTACGACACAGGATCGTTCACCAGCTTCCCTGCTGAGAACAAGAACTACAAACTGCTGGCACGTGTGGATTGGAACATCACAGACAGACATAAGATTGCTGTACGCTACAACTACACCAAGAACCAGATTTGGAAGAAGACCAACGATATGTCTATGGACGGAGGAGCGCGTGGCGCTCATGCACGTTTCTCTGACTATGCGATGAGCTATGCCAACTCTGTCTATTCTATGGATAACCTCGTACATTCCTTCTCGATCGACTTGAACAGTCGTCTTACTGATGACCTGTTTAACCAGTTACTGATTACCTATTCGAAAATGGACGATATGCGAGGAAGCAAATCGAGCAACTTCCCATTTATCGACATCCTCGACGGAAATGGTGAAAACTACATATCATTAGGCCATGAGCTGTTCTCTTGGAACAATGGTGTACACAATAATGTGTGGTCAATCAAAGACGACCTGACCTACTATTTTGGCAAGCACAAGGTGATGGGTGGACTCTACTACGAGTACCAGATGGCCGACAACGCTTACCAGCGCAACGGAACCGGTTATTACCGTTATAGGAGCCTGAATGACTTCCTGAACAGCGGCACTCCTGAAATCGTAGCGTTGACCTATGGATATGGAGGCGACTTACGTCCGGCTGGATGCATCAAATATAACAAATTGGGCATCTATGCACAGGACGAATGGAACATCAACGACAAGTGGAAAATCACCTATGGAGCTCGTCTCGACGGATTCTTCTTCAACAACAGCACCCTGATAACCAACAACGCCATCCTGGCTCTCAACTATAACGGAAACCACCTCGACACAGGCCAATGGCCAGCAAACAACCTCATTCTTTCGCCTCGAATCGGATTCTCATACGATGTGCATGGCGACAAGACCCTGAAGGTGCGTGGAGGTACAGGTCTGTTCTCTGGACGCCTGCCACTTGTGTTCCTCACCAACATGCCCAACAATTCCAACATGCTGCAATACAAAGGCATATGGAACGCAACAGGCAACAAAGGCACCAAAGCTAACATGGATCAGTTCAGCGGACGGATCATGAACAGCCAAGATCTGTATAAATACATCTCCACCCATGATGTTCAAGGAAACTTGTACACAGACCCACAGACACAGACAGCCCTAGGACCTGCCGACATCTCACCAGAGACAGGAAGCCTCGGTTCGACCATCTCAGGAGTGGATAAGAACTTCAAAATGCCACAGGTATGGAAGACCTCGATTGCCGTCGATTACAAGATTCCTGTGTCGTTCCCATTCACAGTTACCGTCGAAGGCATCTTCAACAAGATGCTGAACGATGTATGCATCAAGGACTGGAGCATCAAGGACGTAGCAACCTTCAACCGCTTCAAAGGTGCAGATAACCGCCCCATCTATGAGGACTACTCCCTGACCTACACCAACGCAAATGGTGCAGAAGCCCAAATGCCAAGCGCATTCGTTCTCACCAACACCAGCAAGGGTTACGGATGGACCTTCAACGTCACGTTGGACGCAAAGCCATTCGATTGGATGAGCCTCATGGCGGCTTATACCCACACCATCACAAAAGAATTATCAGGTATGCCTGGAAACGATGCGTCATCGGCATACAGCAACATCCCCACCGTCGACGGCCCGAACTACGCAAAGTTGCACAACTCAGGCTTCCTGACCCCTGACCGTTTCCTCGTATCAGCTAGTATTCATGACAAATCGGGCAACCACTACAACCTCATCTATGAGGCTTCGCACGGAGGCACATCATACAATTACTCAGCTTGTCTGACCAACGACATGAATGGCGACGGATACAAATCCGACCTCGTCTATGTTCCAACAGACCAAGAGGTTGCCAACGGAGAGTTCCGATTCAAGACAGCTGACGACCAGCAGCGTTTCATGGATTTTGTACATAATAATGACTATTTCAAAAGCCATCAAGGAAAATACGCAGAATCATTTGGTATGCACTCTCCTTGGGTACATAACATCGACTTCAGCTACAAGCACGACTTCAAGTTCCATTTCGCAAAACAGAACCACATGTTGCAACTCAGCTTCGACATGAAGAACGTTCTCAACTTCTTCAACTCGTCCTGGGGTGTACATAAATATGTCAATCCAGAGATTGGAGGTACAGACGGTATTGCTCGCGTATTGCAGTACGAAGGAAAGGATGCAGACGGATACCCAACCTTCTCCACACCTGCCGCTATTAACGGCTCAACCCAAATATGGATTCCTTACCACCATATCGACCAATGCTGGTATGCATCAATCGGTATCAGGTACACATTTAATTAAAAAACAACAACATGAAAAGCAAATTCATCATATTGGCCATCGCTTCCTTGATGGCAGTAACAGAATGTCTCGCCTGGGGGCAGAAAGGACATGACGTCACCTGCGCTGTCGCAGAGAAACATCTGACCAAACGTGCTAAACGACATATAAAGAAGGTGCTGGAAGGCAAAAGTATTGTGTATTGGGCAAACTGGCTCGACAACGCAAGCCATACCCCAGAATACGAATACACCTTGACCTGGCATTACAAGAACATCAATGCCGACCAGACCTACGACGAAGTACCGCCATTCGAAACAGGCGACATCGTGGTTGCTATCAACGAGCAAATCAGTAAACTGAAATCGGGCACCCTCTCGCACGAAGAAGAAGCATTGGCGCTGAAAATGCTGATTCACTTCCTGGGCGACATACACCAACCTATGCACTTAGGGCGCAAAACTGATTTGGGTGGTAATCAGGTGAGCGTATTCTTCTTCAAGAAGGAAACAAACCTGCATTCTGTATGGGATACAGACCTTTTAGAGAGCTGCCACGCATGGTCGCATACCGAATGGGTAAACCAGATTGACCGCCTCAACCGTAAGGAAAGGAAAGCGATTGCACAAGGGAGTGCCGACGACTGGGCACGTGAAACCCATCAATATGCAAAGATTGTGTATGAGGACACACCTGAAGGTACAAAGATATCGTACGACTATATCGCCAAATACACTCCCCTTATAGAGCAACAGCTACTCAAAGGCGGAATCCGATTGGCACATATTCTCAACGAAATCTACTGATTTTAGCATCCTTAAGATACAAAACGGATTGCTAAGTTGCTGTTTTACACGATTTTACGTTGAAAACTTAAAAAAAACTTTCTCGTTTAACCAAAAAATAGTAACTTTGCAGTCCGTTTGCATCATGTGAGCAGTCACATCGATGTGAATATATAGTGAAGAATATAACAACAGATTTAAAAGAAATGACAAAATTAGACATTGTTAATGCCATCTCTGAGCAAACAGGATTAGGTACCGAAGAAGTATATGCCGTTGTTGAAGCATTTACTGCAACAGTCAAAGACAACCTTCTTCAAGGAAACGAAATCTTCTTACGTGGTTTCGGTTCGTTCCTGATCAAAACACGCAAAGAACGCACAGGACGTAACATCTTACAGAATACGACCATTTTCATTCCTGAGCGCAAAGTCGTAGTCTTCAAGCCCGCCATCGCATTCGCCAAAGAGATGAAAGGCGAAGCACCAGCCGCTGAAGAGGAATAAACAGACTATTAGTGAATTATTATTATAATATCAACCCTTTAATTTTTCAGAATTATGCCAAACGGTAAGAAGAAAAAAAGACACAAGATTTCTACACACAAGCGTAAGAAAAGACTGAGAAAGAATCGTCATAAGAGCAAATAAATCTCTTAATCAAGGAAATGATAAGTGAACTTATTATCGACTCCCAACCCAAAGTAGTAACGATTGCTCTTCTTGAAGACAAACGATTGGTCGAATTCCAAAAGGAATCACTTGACACACACTACTCAGTGGGCAACATCTATGCCGCCAGAGTCAAAAAAATAATGCCTGGCTTGAACGCATGCTTTGTTGATGTCGGTCATGAGCGCGAAGCATTCCTTCATTACCAAGATTTAGGTTCACATTTTCTTTCGCTCGAAAAGTATGTAAAACAGGTAGCAAGCGACCGCAAGAAACTCCCTTCGGTTGAAAAGTTCGGGATGCAACCCGAGCTGCCTAAAGACGGTTCCATCGACAAAGTTCTGGAATTAGGACAGGAGGTGATGGTTCAAATCACAAAAGAGCCTATCAACACCAAAGGCCCTCGTCTTACAGGAGAAATATCTATTGCGGGACGCTACCTTGTTTTGCTACCTTTCGCAAACAAAGTCAACGTATCGACGAAAATCAAGAGTTCGGAAGAGCGTGCACGTCTGAAACAACTCATTCAGAGCATCAAGCCACATAACTTCGGCGTAATTGTACGAACAGTTGCTGAAGGTAAGCGTGTGGCAGAGTTGGACAAAGAACTGACCATCCTGCTCGACAGTTGGAATGAGTGCATCACTAAGGTACAGATGGCACCAAACCTGCCATTGCTGGCACACGAAGAGTCAGGACGTACCGTATCACTGCTTCGCGACCTCTTTAATCCTTCCTATGAAGCCATATACGTCAACAACAGCGCAGTCTTCAAGGAAGTTAAGAAATATGTTGGCTTGATTGCCCCCGAACGTGAGGAAATCGTGAAACTCTACAAAGGCGACGTACCGATCTTTGACAATTTTGATGTCACCAAACAAGTTAAATCCGGGTTCGGCAGAACAGTAAGCTACAAACGAGGCGCATACCTCATTATCGAACACACAGAAGCACTCCATGTTATCGATGTCAACAGCGGTAACCGTTCAAGGGGAGTCGACGGTCAGGAAGCCAATGCGTTCGAAGTAAATATGGGAGCAGCCGAAGAGATAGCACGCCAATTAAGACTTAGAGATATCGGTGGAATCATCGTGATTGACTTCATCGATATGGGAACAGCCGACCATCGCCAAAAGCTCTACGAGAAGATGTGTGAGCTGATGCGCCCCGACAGAGCAAAACACAACATTTTGCCACTTAGCAAATTTGGGCTGATGCAAATCACCCGTCAAAGAGTCCGTCCTGCTATGGACGTGAACGTTGACGAGACATGCCCCACTTGCCACGGAAAGGGAGTCATCAAATCATCATATCTCTTTACAGACATCATCGAAAGTAAAATCGATTACATCGTCAATATACTTGGAATGAAGAAGTTTCAACTTTTTGTTCATCCTTACGTTTACGCCTACATCAATCAGGGATTCCCTTCCCAACGGGTGAAATGGCACTTAAAGTACGGACTCAGCTTCAAAATTACGCCAAGCCAATCTCTCGCATTCCTGCAATACGAATTCAAAGACAAGGCAGGAAACCTGATTGACATGCAAGAGGAAAATGAGCAAAACAATTAGTGAAACTTTGCAAGCTAAGACACGATTAACAAACTCTCCACAAACGAATGCTCCCAACCACCGAGTTGAGAGCATTCTTTGTTTGAACTATGGGAACTACAAATTCTATAAAAACTATCGAATCCTCAGTAAGTCACCAGCAACGGGAACATAGTCGGGATCACGGAAGTTGAGTTTGTAGAGATTAGCAATTCTTATACCATAGAGTTGGGCAATAGAGTACATCGACTCACCTTGACGCACATGGTGCCAATAGTCTTTGCCATAATGCTTATCGCCTTTCTTCTGTTTCTTCTGGAGATAGATGTAATCACCTGGATTGATTTCAACCTGTTCGACGGCTTCGTTATACTCCAATAATTTGTACTTTGGAACAGCAAATTCCTTAGCGATGCTATCCCACGTATCTTGTCCATTGGCTTTGATACACATCACTCCGTTGTTCGTCATCAGCGTATGGGTATTCATCACCACATTTACTACAGGACGTTCTGGCTCAAGCACATATACTGCTACTGCCTTGGGGTCACGATCGAGTTTGTTCAGTTCATACAATTCGATAATCTGTATCAATCGGTCAGCATAAGTAGGGCTGGTTGCATAACCACAGGCCTTCAACCCTCTTGCCCATCCTTTATAGTCAAGAATGCTGAGACGAAACAAGCGGGCATAGCGTTCTTTCTTCAGAAACTGCGAATGGTCTTCGTAGCTGGCACGCACATTATCGTAGGCACGGAAACACTCGTTCCGTCCATCATCGAAATGAGTATGAGTGGGACCGAACCAATTGCTTCCACACTTGATTCCAAAGTGATTATTGCTTTTCTTTGCCAGCTCACTACTTCCTGCCCCACTCTCCAACAATCCTTGTGCCAAGGTGATGCTGGCAGGGATGCCGTGCAGTTCCATCTGCTCCACAGCGATAGCCTTGTATTTATTGATATATTCCTGAAATGCCGCACTCTTTGTCTGAGCAAAAGTAATATTAGCCACTGATGATAAGACAACGCACAAAAGCAATCTAATTAACGTATTTCGGTTCATAAATGAATATATTATTTGTTTTCAACTGCAAACTTACAAAATAATTCATAATTCATCATGCATAATGCATATTTTTTTGTAAGTTTGCAACGAAAATCAACAAAAAGTACCAATATAATGAAAGAAATAATCAAATCCGTGCATATCACCCTGAAAGAAGAGGGAGAGCTGAATGAAGTGGAACAGGAACTGGTTGCAGCCGCCAAAGAAGCAACCTTTAGAAGCTATGCGCCGTATAGTCGGTTCTGCGTAGGAGCTGCCGCTTTGTTGGATAATGGGGAAATCGTCACAGGCAACAATCAAGAGAACTGCGCCTATCCTTCCGGCCTATGTGCAGAGCGCACTACCCTCTTCTACGCCAACTCTCGCTATCCCGACGTTCCCGTCCGCACACTTTGCATCGCAGCGAGAGACTCTTCCGGCTCATTCACCAAAGAGCCTATCAGTCCTTGTGGTGCATGCCGACAAGTGATGCTCGAGACTGAGCACCGATTTGGGCACCCCATGCAGGTGATGCTCTTCGGTACAAATGGCATCTACTTCATTGATTCTGCCCAAGACCTCCTTCCTGTAGGGTTCGATCAGGACAGTTTGGTTTAGTTCCAAATCTTTTTGCGTAGTTCCTTTATCGGCTCGGAGGCAATATACTCATCATAGGTCATCAACTTATCGATATTGCCTTTCGGACCCAGTTCGATGATGCGGTTTGCTACCGTATTGATGAACTCATGGTCGTGGCTGGCAAACAGCACATTTCCCTTGAACTGACGCAAGTTGTTGTTGAATGCTTGGATGGATTCCAAGTCGAGATGATTGGTCGGAGTATCGAGTATCAGGCAGTTGGCATTCTTCAATTGCATACGGGCAATCATACAACGCATCTTCTCACCTCCCGACAGCACATTCACTTTCTTCAGCACTTCTTCGCCAGAGAAAAGCATTCGGCCGAGATATCCCTTGAAGAACACTTCGTTGCCCTCACCGAACTGGCTCAGCCACTCTACCAGATTCTTGTCGCTCTGGAAGAAAGCAGAATTGTCGAGCGGCAAGTATGCTGTTGTAATGGTCACTCCCCACTTATAAGTTCCTGCCTGTGCCTCACGGTTGCCGTTAATGATCTCGAACAAGGCGGTCATCGCACGAGGATTATGGCTGAGGAATACTACTTTCTCACCTTTTTCCACGTTGAACGTAAGATTGTCGAACAACAGAGTGCCGTCCTCATCTACTGCTTTCAGTCCTTCAACCTCCAATATCTGATTACCTGCCTCACGCTCCATCGAGAAGATGATACCTGGATACTTACGTGTCGAGGGCTGAATCTCCTCGATATTCAGTTTTTCCAGCATCTTCTTACGGCTGGTGGTTTGCTTACTCTTTGCTGCATTGGCTGAGAATCGGCGGATGAACTCTTCCAGCTCCTTCTTTTTCTCCTCAGCTTTTGCTTTTTGGTTCTGAGCCTGACGTAGGGCCAACTGCGAACTCTCGTACCAGAATGAATAGTTACCTGCAAACAAGTTAATCTTTCCGTAGTCTATATCTACCGTATGGGTTGATACCGCATCAAGGAAGTGACGGTCGTGGCTCACTACGAGTACCGTATGCTCGAAATTGGCAAGATAGTCTTCCAACCACTCTACGGTATCGAGGTCCAGATCGTTGGTAGGCTCATCGAGCAGCAGGTTGTCAGGATTTCCATAGAGAGCCTGAGCAAGCATCACACGAACTTTCTCCTTTCCCGACAGTTCGGACATCTGGCGATAGTGCAGATCCTCCTTGATGCCAAGTCCGCTCAACAGCATGGCGGCATCGCTCTCTGCATTCCAGCCGCCCAACTCAGCAAACTTCTCTTCCAGCTCCGCAGCTTTCACTCCGTCTTCTTCGCTGAAATCTTCTTTGGCATACAACGCATCCTTTTCCTTCATAATGTCCCACAACACCGTGTGACCCATCATAACCGTGTCCATCACATTGAAGGCATCAAACTTATTGTGGTCCTGACTCAACACCGACAGGCGCTCGCCCGGACCTAAAGTGATGGAACCCGTCGTGGACTCCAACTCTCCAGTGATTGCTTTCAGTAATGTAGACTTACCTGCGCCATTGGCACCAATCACACCATATATATTACCATTCGTGAACTTCAGGTTCACATCCTTGTATAACACTCGTTTTCCAAACTGAATGGAAAGATTTGATACTGTAATCACTGATAATGAAAATTAAAAAAATGTATTATTTTACCTATTAAACTACTATGCAATGAAGCTACTAAACTTATTTCGGGTGCAAAGTTACGGAGTTTCCGCGAATTCACCAAGAAAAACATTGGAAAAATACTACTATTCCGTTTTCAGTTTCAATTGAACCGGCTTCATACCCTGCATACTGGCAGTAAGTACCACTACACCCGACTGCCGCCGAGAACGCAATATGACAGAACAAGAACCATTGTAAAGACTGCGGCAATTACCCACCATCATTTCGTTTGAATTGATGTCACCATTGACAACACCCACAATATCAGCAGGACCATCTATGGAGAATGTCAGTTCTCCTTGGGCAGTGGGTACCTCGCGGTTTTTCTTATCAACTGTAAAAATTCGCACATGCTGAAGGTCTGTGCCATCAGCTAACCATTTGAGAGCCGGGGATGGAACATTTAAAGGTTTATCCGGCTGAGCCACTAACTTCACTGCCTCTCCTGTAGTTTCAATCTTATGACGGGCTACAACCTTACCTGAAGTATAAGCAACTGCTTCCAATACACCTGGCTCATAGGCAATGTCTTTCCATTGAACCTGGTTTCGGAACTTGGCGTCAAGTGTGTTGTTAGGCTGCATTCCAAGACTCCTACCATTAAGCAACAGTTCTACCTCTTCTGCATTGGTGTAGGCGATAATCGAGAGTTTCTGTTCTTTGGTTCTGTTCCAATGATCACTCATGACATCAGCACCCGTCAATACGGCAATATACACAATCGGCTCATCGGGACAGAAGAAACTCTTCATATAGTAAGCTTTTGGTTTAGGGTTAAGAGCAATGTCAAACACACCCTGCCCCCATCCTTTTGCAGGCCATCCTTGACTTTCACCCAAATAATCAATGGCGCCCCAATAAGCCAAGCCGATGACGCGGTCAAGATCCATTTCAAAGTAATTCTGCCCCATTGCTGCGACAGAAGCTTCACTTTGATAGAACCGCATCCAAGGGAACCGGCGTCCATCGCCAGGGAAGTACATATACCTATAATTATAAGACTGTATATCAGTAACCATCGCTAACTTAGCGGGCAGCGAGTCTGTCTCCCAGCTGCGATAGTGTGGATGCATGGCCACAGTAGTCAGACGAGTGGAGTCATAGCGCTGGAGCAACGTCCTCATTAGTCGATACATCGTCACGCCATAGTCATTAAAAGGCTGATTAGGGTCCTGCTGTAGTTCGTTTCCTATGCTCCACAACACTACCGATGGTGAGTTACGGTCTCGTTTGACCCACTCAGGAACATCAGTCTGCCATAATTGCTCAAAAGGCACACGTCCACCAGTATGCTGGCGCGTCCATTTGTCGTACAGTTCATCAACTACAAGAATACCGTTCTTGTCGCACAACTCGATGAATTCACGACTATAGGGGTTATGACTAGTGCGAATATGATTGATGCCAAACTGCTTCATCAGTAAAATGCGCTTTTCAATGGCACGTGGATAAGCAGCTGCACCAAGTGCACCCAAACCATGATGGTTTGCACAGCCTTTCAGCAACAACTTCTTTCCATTAAGAAGTAAACCCTGATGAGGAGTTATCTCTATAGTGCGGATGCCAAAGTGGTCGGTTATATAGTCAACTGGAACTCCTTTTTCATTAAAGAGTGTCATTTCCACAGTATAAAGATTAGGATGATCGGTATCCCATAATTGTGGATTGTCTATTTCTATCTCCGGTAGTTGGTACTCCACAATACGGGTTGGCGTTGAACGTAGAACCTCTGCCTTACCCTCATAAACCGTCTGACAATTTGGACCTATAATCTTTATCTCCACAGGCATTTTCTTATCTCGTCCACGAGTAACCACTTCTGCCGAAATTGTGACAAAACGGTTCTCGCGTGTTGTGATATAAAGAGGATGACGACCGAAATAAACGTCCCTATCAGTTGCTACCAGCTTAACGGTACGGAAGAGGCCGCCACCAGTATACCAGCGTGAGTTACTTGATTCACGGGTATCGGCTCTCACAGCTATCACATTATCCTGCCCAAATTTCACCTTACCAGTAATATCAATTTCAAATCCCACATAGCCATAGTCTGTGCCCCCAACTCGTTCGCCATTGAAATACACATCACCTACATACATGATGCCACCGAAATCAAGCAGTAGCCGTTGACTACGCAACGAATCGGCAAGTGTTAGATGGAAGCGATACCAGCCCTTGTTCATCTCCTTAAAACCACGACTTAACAAACGGTTCCTAATGTTTATTGCAGTATTATTATCGATGTTTTCGCCAAGTCCTGCCCAAGGTTGCTCAATCTGGAAATCGTGCGGAAGATCAACTACACGCCACGTGCTGTCGACGTAATTAGTTAACGCAGCTCCCGAAACCTCACCTATATGGAAACGCCATCCGAAATTCAACGGTATCTCTATGCGTTGTGTCTGTGCAAGAACCTGAAGGTAGATGCAGACGAAAAATAAACTACAAAGTATTCTCATGTTGCTAACTTTATGATTAAATGCAGTAATGATGATTCTTTTCATGATTACATATTTTTTCGTTACAAAGAAAGTATAATTGTTACTGTTTTTTTCTGAACAACATAAATTCTCCTGTATTCACATGGGTAACTTTGCCATTGGTAACTTCTATGCCACCAAGAACAAGAAGGAGCGAATCGTTGCGGTAAACGCAAAGGCGGTTGGGCTGGTTTATCACTTCGGGATGCTGACGAAGGAATGCATTGATTGGATAGCGAAGTAGTTCCGTATCATCTCTTTCGACAATCACGTCTTCTTGGTCATAATAGACTGTAGGTACCGAATCTCTGTTGTAATCACCGCTTGCAATAAGGATATTGTAGTTGCCCAAGTCAATAGGAGCTGTAACACTTACCCACTCAGATACGCCACCCAATCCGATACTATTTCCCTCGTTGAAATTATAGGCATAATACTTCCATTGACCATATTGCTGCTCGAATGCAGCATAACCCATATCGTCGCGAACATATTTGATAATACTTGACAATTCGCGGTATTGAGCACATTTTACACTATCTGCATTAATGGCATCGAGGTCGATTTTTGTCGGCAGTTTGCCAGTCTTTGCATCCATCAGTTTCAGTTCGCTCACCATCTTGTGAAAGCGCTCCAGCTGGCAACGGAATCCGATACTCTTGGCAGAGATGCCGGGAATGTAGGTAAATACCACAATAGCACCCGCAGCAATCAATGCCATCAGTTGGAACTTTCGAGTACGCTTCCATATCAGCATCACAATGAAAAGGGTCATCAGCACACCTGCCACAATCAGGTAGAAGCGGCTCTCTGTAAAACTATACACACTGATGCGATACACGGAGCCAATCCAATACATCACTATCGGAGGAATAGCAATCCAAGGTAAATATTTGTAGAACCAATCGTAATGACGCTTCACCAACACATACTGCATCAGCCTCCCAATTAAGGCGGCAGCGATGAAACCTGTGATGAGCCAAGCTACATTTCCCTTCGGCAAATCCCACTTTGCAACGATTGTAAAGAAGTACAGATAGAGAATCACCGTATAGATGATGACAGCGGGCGAGAGGATGTAATCGAGAACTATTCGGAGAGGTTTTACCGGTTCATTCACCTCATCCTCACCTTGCGTCGTCAAAGTGAAGCATACCTGTGGGGCCAGCACAAACCAGATAAAGAAGAATATATATACATACAGATACCTGGGAGTATCAAGTCCGAAGATATAGAGGAAAGAAGCGACGATAGCCATCACCACCAGATTGAGCAATCCCATGATGGCACAGCCGATAATCATTTGCGTAGTTACATGAAGAGCATGAGCAGCAAATCCCCGATTGTCCATCCATCGTGTACCCACTACCAGCAGGATGCCGGCAAGTATGTAGGTGAACACAAATGCTGTGGTCTTGATAAAAGGGTCAAGATAGAGTGTCATCAAAGGCAGGAACAAGAAGCCCGACAGTATATAGGCAACGGTACAGACATTCCTCCATTTCTTTTCTGTCTGTCGTTTTCTCAGCCGATTCAGCCAATACGTCAGTACTGTCAACGGCACAAACAAACTCAGTATTTCTGCATCCACGCCATCAGTTGCAAAACGAAGCCTGTGCTCCGTATTTATTACTGCAATTATAAAGAAACAGATTCCCATCACCATTTCTACAGGGAACTCCTTCGGACTACGCAGCATCTGCTGCAAGAATACGTTAATCTTTGTTTTCATAACCACGAGTTTTTGTATTGCAAAAAAGATAATTTATATAAGGTAATAACGCAAAAAGCAGCTATTTATTTTAATTCATAATCCACATTTAATACATTTTATATTTTTTTCGTAACTTTGCATGATTTTTGAAAAGCTATCGAAAACTATATGAAGGAGGTTATTGCATATCTCAACGATTTAAGTCATCATAACAACCGCGAGTGGTTCGTTGCCAACAAGCAGCGATACACAGAGGCACAAGCGCGATTCAATGCTATCGTGGAAAAGGTGATAATGGGCATCGCTCAGTTCGACCCCTCTGTTGCCAATCTCACAGCTAAGGACTGCACTTATCGCATCTATCGTGACGTGCGGTTCTCAAAAGACAAAAGTCCCTACAAGACCCACATGGGGGCATACATTTGTCCCGGCGGCAAGAAGTCGGGCTTCTCGGGCTACTACTTCCACGTTGGTATCGGAGGTGAAGGATATCCTGCCGCACACATGTTGGCAGCAGGCGATTACATCTGCGACCCGAAAGTGTTGAAAATCCTACGTGAAGATATCTGCTACGGTGAAGGAGACTTCGCCGACATCTTAAAGAATAAGGTGTCGCCTGAATTCTGGCTCGACGAAAGCAGCGCGCTGAAAAAAGTGCCTGCTGGATTCCCAGCCGATTCACCCTACGCCCAATATCTGAAGTTACGCGTATTCTGTTTGTGTTATGAACCCGATACAGATTTCATGACCTCACCCGATATGCCTGAGCGGACAGCAGAACTATTCAAGACCACCTACCCCTTCCTACAATATATCAATCGTGCTATCGAATACACGAAAAGTGAACAATGAAAGAAACTATTGAACGTATCACAGAGATGGAACAGCGGTTCGACAGAGCCACTGAAGCTATCCAGCAGATGGAGAAAGCCCTCAAGGCGTATAAGAAAGCTAAAAAGGACATCCGTCAGCTCACCAAGTATTTCGACAGCCAGCAATGGGAAGACGACTTCATCGCCGACGAAGAAGGTCGCCTGCCAAAAGACCTGAAACGCGGTGTAATCTCAGAAGATGGGATTTGGGACCTGCTCAACGACAACCAGGATCTATTGGAAAGTCTGCGGAAGGTGGTTTTCATCTTAGTCTTATGCTTCTTGCCTTTCGCGTTTGCTGAAGCACAGTCACCGTTACATGTAGTAGCATTGGGCGATTCGAACACGTGGCTGGCGGGCGACAGCTGTACGAATCCCCTCGGATGGATTACTGTATTCAAAGAACAGATGCAGCCGGCATCGTGTCACAGCTATGCACGAAGCGGTGCCACATGGACCCATACTGCCTCAACCAAGTACAACCCAAAGGAGAACATCGAAGTGCTTGGTGATGATAACGTCATCTACAATCAGGTGATGCGACTGCGTGAAGACTGTAAAGAAGGACGACAGGCGCTGCCCGACCTTATCCTCATCTTGGCTGGTACAAACGACACGTGGTTCAGCACCCGACGTCCCAATGCCTTCGTCCAGACGGCAAAAGAGGTATGTGGAGACAAACAGACAACAATCACCGACCTACAACCTCACGAAGTACAATCATTGGCTGGAGCCATACGCTACAACTGCGAACTGCTACATGCACTCAATCCTTCCGCCACCATCGTGCTCATCACCCCGATGCAGGCAACAAAAGTAAGTGAGGAAGCGATACGAAAGACAGGCGATGTAATTGCAGAATGCGGTCGCCTGCTACACATACCCGTCATCCGGCTTGACGATGTAGGCATCACCCGAAAACAAGAACTACAACGCTCCACCTACACCTCCGACGGTGTCCACACCAACCTCGACGGTGCCCGACTGGTGGGAGAGAATATCAAGTTGAAAATTGACAGTTTAAAGTTGAAAGTCAGTTTATAATAAATGGTAAATCGTAAATGATTAAATGGTAAATGATTAAATCGTAAATGTTCGATGGTATTCTCTGACTTATTCTTTCTTTTCGTCTTTATCCCGGCATTCATCCTTTGCTACATTTTGGGTGGCATCATCGACCGTACGCTACTGAATAAGGATGTGCGGAGAACGCACCAGGCACGCAACGTGTCGTTGGTCATCTTCTCCCTCATCTTCTATGCTTGGGGCGAACCCGTCTATGTGTTCCTCATGCTGTGTTGTGTGCTGGCCAACTATATCATAGGACTGCTCATCGACCGTCAGGAACGTCACCGTAAGGCTGCGTTGGTGGTAGGACTGATTATCAATATCGGCATTCTGGGTGTGTTCAAGTATGCCAATTTCTTTGCTGAGACCCTCCAACTGACAGGATTGGACATCAGTTCGCCCAACATTGCCCTACCCATCGGCATCAGTTTCTATACCTTCCAATCCATCTCCTACCTCATCGACGTCTATCGCAAGGAGTCACCTGTGCAGCATCGGTTCATCGACCTGCTGCTCTACATCTCGATGTTCCCACAACTCATTGCCGGACCTATCGTTCGCTACGGAACCATTGCCGACAACATCCACCGTCGTCATACTTCGGCATCAGATATCGCCTACGGCATCCAGCGTTTTCTCATTGGATTAGGTAAGAAGGTCATTCTGGCCAATCAACTGTCCGAGTTGTCCGACCTGTTCCTCAAGAACAACCTCGACTCTCTGTCGGTAGCCGGCTCGTGGATGGGCATCATCGCCTTTACGCTACAGATCTACTTCGACTTCTCCGGCTATTCCGATATGGCCATCGGTATGGGGCGCTGTCTGGGATTCAAGTTCAACGAGAACTTCAACCACCCCTACTGCTGCAACTCCATTACTGACTTCTGGCGTCGCTGGCACATCTCATTAGGCAGTTTCTTCCGCGACTATCTCTACATCCCGTTGGGCGGCAACCGTCATCATCAGGCGTTGAACATCCTCGTTGTGTGGTTCCTCACAGGTATGTGGCACGGAGCCAGTTGGAATTTCATCATCTGGGGACTCTATTTCGGCCTTATCGTCATGATTGAGAAGTACACCATACTGAAAATCCAGAAGTACATCCCGGCGGTGTTCCTCCACATCTATAGCATCTTGCTTGTCATCATCGGCTGGGGCATCTTCTACTTTGACGACTTCAGCAGCATGCTGACCTTCTTCAATGCACTTGTGGGCAACACGAAGGAACTGACCGACCTGCTGGCCGAGACCACGCTGTTCGACCACTTCTGGTTGTGGATAGCAGCCGTCATCCTCTGCCTGCCGGTCTTCAACGGCCTCTCGTGGCTACTGCGGAAATGTGTGCCTAACACCTCACTCCGTACAGGTATCGCCACCACAGTGCAAGTAGTCTTCTCCATCGCTGTCCTCGTACTCAGTACAGCCCTGCTGGTAGGTGCTACGAACAATGCATTCATTTATACGAGATTTTAAGTTATGAAACATCGGAAATCATCCCTCACATACATCATCCTCGTCGCTATCGTGTTCGTAGCCATCAGCGTCGTATTCGACACCTTCCCCCGCAGCCGGATGTCGCAGCTCGAGAAGCGCGAGTTGGCCACCTTCCCGTCTTTCTCGTGGGAAAGCCTGGCTGACGGCTCATTCACCAGCAAGGTCTCATCGTGGTTCAGCGACAGCGAACCCTTCCGCGACGAACTGATGACGCTGAGTATGCAAGTCAAACATCTTATCGGCATCGCACCCACAGAAGACAACATCAAGTTTCACGCACCCGAACCCGAAAAGCAGGCATCACGCCCCAAGCGGAAGGGAAAGAACCCGATATACGAGAATGCTGACGACCATAGCGAGACCGATGAGAACACCCTCGAGGAGAATGCCAAGATAGCGAATGCAGGTATCATGGTTGTGGGTAAGGATAAGAACGTACGCGCCCTGATGGCATTCGGAGGGTCGGCTACAGGCTGTACCGACTATGCCGATGTGGCTAATTACTACAAAGCGACCTTCCCCGACGTCAACGTCTACTGTATGGTCATCCCTACCGCCATCGCCTACTATTGTCCGGAGAAAGTGAAGCGCTACACCAACCCCCAACTGCCCACCATCCGCAACGTCTTCGCACACCTCAATCCGGGCGTCAAACCTGTGAACATCTACTTCATCCTCAAGAAACATAAGGACGAAGATATCTTCCTGCGTACCGACCACCATTGGACACCACTCGGAGGGTTCTATGCCGCACAGACCTTCGCCAAAGTAGCCCGAGTACCCTTCCGCGACCTCAAGTCCTACGAGCAGCACGTAGTACATCGCTACGTAGGCAGTATGTACGGCTACTCCAAAGATATCGCGCTGAAGAACGCACCCGAGGACTTCGTCTACTACGTCCCCACCGATGTGGAATACACCACCACATACATCGACTACACCCTCAACGAGAACTACCGCATCGTCAGCGAAAGCCGTCCACAGGAAGGACCGTTCTTCTACAAATACAAAGACGGCAACGGAGGCGCCTATTGCACCATGATGGGTAGCGACCAACGTCTCACTGTGGTGCACACATCCACCAAGAACCACCGCCGACTCATCATCCTCAAGGACAGTTTCGGCAACATGCTGCCAGGCTACCTCTTCTATTCGTTCGAAGAGATTCATGTCATCGACAACCGATATTTCACACACGACATCGTGCAGTATGTCCGCGAGCATCACATCACCGATATCCTTTTCGCCAACAACATCTTCAGCGCATACCTCAAATCCACCTGCAACAAGTACAGGAGATTCATCAAAGAACAGCCCGACTCCATTGCTCCCGAAGCGATGAGCAATGTGCCGGAAGAAATAACAGAGACAACCCTAGACAGTATATCCTTATGAAAGAAATCAAACGAATCGTACTCACCGGCGGTCCCTGTGCCGGAAAGACCACAGCGCTGGTGAAAGTCATCGAATACTTCACCAACCTCGGCTACAAAGTATTCACCATCCCCGAAGTGCCCACTATGTTCACCCAGGCAGGTATGGACTACCTCACCCAGAACCACGACTTCTTCTACGAAGGCGAGAAAGCCACCCTTGAGATACAACTCGCCCTCGAAGACAAGTTCATGCGTATGGCTGAAACCTGCACCGAACCCTGCGTCATCGTGTGCGATCGCGGCGTGATGGACATCTCAGCCTATATGCGCCCCGAAATGTGGACCGACATTACCAGCCGACTCGGAACCAACAGCGAGGAGCTGCGCAACCGCTACGACGCCGTACTCCACCTCGTATCGGCAGCCGACGGAGCAGAACAGTTCTACACCACCAGCAACAACGCACAGCGACTCGAACAAGCCGACGAAGCCGGACTGCGTGTAGCACGCGAACTCGACAAGAAAGTCATCCGAGCATGGACAGGGCACCCACACCTGCGCGTCATCAACAACAACGTCGATTTCGAACGCAAACTCAACCGAGTCATCAAGGAAATCGCAAAAGTACTCGAACTGCCGCAACTCATCGAGACCGAACGCAAATACATCGTTGAGGTCATCGGCGAACTGCCCGACTGCACCGAAAGCGAAATCACCCAGACCTACCTCGTGGCAGACCCTGGGTGCGAAGTACGTATCCGTCGCCGCAGCTGGAAACAATCCACCGTCAACATCCACACCACACGGCGAACACTATCCCCCACAGAAGAACTGCTCACCGAGCGACAAGTCAGCAACAACCTCTACGAATCGCTCCTCCAGCAAGCCGACCCCTATCGTCAGACCATCCACAAACTCCGCAAGAGTTTCATCTGGCAAGGACAGTTCTTCGAACTCGACACCTATCTCTCCCCCATCTCCGACCTCATGATACTCGAGACCAAAGGAATGGCACGACACGAAGATGTCAAGTTCCCACCCTTCCTACGCGTCAAGGAAGACATCACCGGCAACACCGCCTACTACAACTACAACCTCGCCCTCAAGCGGTAAATCCCCACTCAACTCTAAACTCTAAACGCTAAACGCTAAACGCTAAACGCTAAACCCCACCCCCCTCCATAGAGGGAGGGGGAATGTGGGTTGATTTGTGGGTCGTGGGGGAGGGTCTTCTTTAGTTCTGATCACTTCCTCCACCTGCTACCGAACCTGTGAAGACGGTCAGTGTAGCAGCAGCAGAAGGCATAGTGAACGTACCTGTGAAGACGCCGTCGTTCTCAGTCAGGCTGACCGACTGGCCGTTGATCTGTGCGTATGGGTGTGCCGTTGCGTTGGCCGGCTCCTCGAGCTCTACCGATACCTGCGCACCTGCCTCGACCTGCGCTCCGCTCTGAATCTCACTACCGCCTACGCTCACGGTTGCTACGCCCGTACCCGTCTTTGAGATGACGAGTGAGTATGAGCCTGTAGATGGGGTCACAGGGGTTGGGTCGCTTGGAGTGGATGGGTTGGCAGAAGGCTCCACGCTTCCGCTGCCGTTGAGGAATCGAGGCTGACCTACGGGATAGGTAGCGATTGCATCGCCGAACGAAGGAACTGCGCCCGTCACGTCGAACTGCGCCTTGCTGCGATACCACTTGCCGTTCATGTAGCGTGAGAGGATGGCTGCCGTGAAACACGCGTCTGCGTCGGCTCCGTCCTTCCAGTCGAAGGCAGTCTGCACCTCGACAGTGAGGTTTCCGGTTGCATAGTTCATGCTTGCGCCCGTGAAGTCGCCGATGACGCCCAGTTCGAACGAGCCTGCCACGTCCTCGCCCTGCTTGTAGGTGAGGCGTACGGCACCAAATCCGTAGCTTTCGTCGCGCTTCGGGTAGATCATCGCGATGGTAGCAATGTCGCCGAAGTTCACCACACCCAGCTCCTCTGCGATTTCAGCCACACTGCGGCCGTAGGCCACATCGATGGTACACTTGCGTGATACGGCATCCACCGAAAGTGCCTGAAGGTTCGGGCAGTTTGGAGGAAGCGTACCCACGGAGATGAGGTAGCTGCCAACCTGCAGACTCTTCTCGCCCCACTTGTTGTAGGCGAAGAAGCCGTTCTCGCGCTCAGCACTCTGGCGGAGCAGAGAGTCGTTGATAGCATGGAATCGGTTCATGCTCTGAACACCAGCGGTCACACCTTCGAAGGAGTGGTCGCATATCACCTTCATTGCAGCGTATGCGTTACCAGCAGTAGCGATGATGCAGCGCTGCTTCATCTGAGCCAGGGTGCGTGGATTCTTACCGCCCTCCTGACGATCCTTCGTGATTTGCTTTCCGTTCACCACCTGATAGGTGTGCGACTTGGTCGAACCACGACGAAGACCAAAATAACCTGTACTTTTTGCCATAAGATAAAGACTGTCAATTTTTTAAGCATTAAGTGCTTCCGTGCTCCGCACAACCCTGAATCATTTACCATTTGACTACTTACCATTTACCATTTAATTCCCCGGGGCTTCTTCCTTCCTTTCTACTCCCTTCCCCTTTAGGGGAGGGTTAGGAAGGGGCAGTACTTGCTCAGTGTATGTTCGGTGAATGCTCGGCACTCCGGCACTTTTCCCGCTGTTTTGACACTACAAAGTTACGAAATATAAATGAAATATGCAAACATTTTAGCAACTATTCTACATATAAAATAAAAATAATTATATAATCATATCATTTGCAATGTTGATATTACAATTATACACTTTGGACATTTTGGACATTTGACATTTGACATTTGACATCTTGGTTTTTATAAAAAATCGAAGGAAGAAAAATTAATATATAATATATATTATAATAATATATATTATATATTAAAAGTAATATTATTACAGCATTCTCTCCTTCTCCATTCCTTACAGAAAAACTGCGAAATTGTAAATGTCAAATGTCAAAATGTCCAAAGTGTCAAAACTGCACCTTTTTTCATTATACATTATACATTAACAAAATACGCCTCGGAATTGCGCCATCATTCAGCGTTATCCTAAGATGCCAGGTCACCTTAGAACACACAAGAAAAATGCATTTTTCTCTCTTTTTTTTGAGATTTCGTTTTATGAAGTCCTATTTGCTAAGTGGAGCTTACAATGCACTCGAAAAAAAAAAGTGCGTAAAAACGCACACTTTTGTAAGTTTGTAATGACTTTTTATCAGTGACTTTGGTCATTTGGTCACTTTGCCCGACTAAATAGACAACTCATCAAGCACTGTAAGCAGACTCTTGTCCATCGGCTTCTGCCCCAGGATGGCCCGTGAGAACGGCACATAGACAATTTCATTGTTCTTTACGCCAATCATCACATTGCGCTGCCCCTCCTTTATTGCCTGAATGGCTCCTACACCCAATCGGCTGGCAAGGATGCGGTCGCGAGCACTTGGTGAGCCTCCACGCTGAAGGTGTCCGAGGATAGAGACACGAACATCGTAGCCTTCGTATTCTTTCTGCAGACGCTTTGCATAGTGCATTGCTCCACACTTAGGGCTTTCGCTCACAATGACAATGCTGGAACTCTTGCTCTTACGCATACCGCGTCCGATATAGTGTGCCAATTGGTCTTCCTTGGTTTGTTCTTCAGGAATGATTGCTGCTTCAGCACCTGCTGCTATGGCACTATTCTGAGCCAAGAAGCCTGCATCGCGTCCCATCACCTCGACGAAGAACACACGTTCGTGGCTGGTTGCCGTATCACGAATCTTATCGACACACTGCATAATGGTATTGAGGGTGGTATCATAGCCGATTGTGAAATCGGTACCATCGAGGTCGTTATCAATGGTACCAGGCAGACCTATACAAGGTACGTTGTATTCTTCTGCAAAGATTTTCGCACCAGTCAACGAACCATTACCGCCGATTACACATAGGCAGTCGATTCCATGCTGCTGCATCTGCTTGTATGCCTTCTCACGTCCCTCGGGAGACATGAAGGATTTGGAACGAGCCGTGCGGAGGATGGTTCCTCCCCGGCTAATGATATTACTTACGCTCTCGCTGGTGAAATGCTCTATCTCGCCATTGATCAGACCTTCGAATCCACGATAGATTCCGTAGACATCGAAACCGTTACAGATTGCAGAACGTGTCACAGCGCGGATGGCTGCATTCATACCTGGAGCATCGCCACCTGATGTCAGTATGCCTATTGTCTTAATTGCCATATTCTTTTGAAGTTTAAGAGGTTAAGGGGGGAGGTAAGAGGTTAGTCTTCAAAATCGTAATGATCTAACTTCTTTCCACATGTAGGACAGAAAATCTGTCGTTTCTCGATAATTCCACCACATTCTCCGCAGTGGTAGACTCTTTGTTCTTTCTGTTCAGCCATAAAAAATCTATTTGAATAGTTCGTCAAGAAATGTGTAGAACGCTGGATCTTCGCCCACGATGGTCTTTACTATCTTACCTTCGGGATCGATAATCACTTTCGTAGGATAGCCCTCGATGGCGTAATCTTTCGTTATGCTGCTGTTATCGGGGTTGTAGACATGTTTCCACGTGAGTTCATATTTTTCGATGGCAGCCTTCCACTTATCCTGAGTGTCGTTGCAGTCCACACCAAGTATTTCCAACTTGCTCTTATACTTCTCGTAGTATTTCTTCATGTCAGGAAAGCCCTTGATGCACCATCCGCACCATGACCCCCAGAAGTCGAGGATGACATATTTGCCACGCAGTGACGAAAGACTGAGGTCGGTACCTGCAGGTGTTTTCAACGTAAAGTCGGGCGCCATCTTGCCTGGTGCCACCTTCTGAGCAGCTTCAGCCTGCGCTTTCCGTCTGTCAACCATCGTCTGGATAGCCGAAACGAACTCTGAGAATTTTCCTGTTTTCACTGATGGCGCAAGCAGGTTGATTCCCCCTTCCTTGTCGTCGATGTCCATCAGCAGCGATGCGCTGACATCATTAGCTGGGTTGTTCTTGATAAAGTCCATCTGCAAGTCGTCCACCTTCTTGTTAGCTGCCTGGAACGCTGGCATGACGATTGCTCTGAGAGAATCTGCATTCGCACCGTCTCGTACTTTCTTGCTGAAATCATCGTTGATGGTGCGCATCTCATTAAGGAGCGGATCGGTTTGCTTCACGAGTTTACCAAGATCGGCATAGAACTTCGAACCCGACCACTCTGCATGATTGAACGTACCGGAAAGTACACCCTGCTCGCCTGGAACAACAAAGATGGGTAGTGATCCCAATTCACGAACGGTAATCTCAGCAAAGAGAGCCTTGTCGCCCTTCGCATCGAGATAGAATGTACCATCTTTCACCGCTACAGTATCAATGCGCGAGATGGTTCTTTTTGCGAGGTCCACATAACGGACCATTATCTCACCGTCTTTCAAATCACTCAGTTTAGCTGTCACTGTATGCTGTGCAAAAGCAGCCAGTGTAGTTGCAGCCAACGCTGCGAATGTCATCATTTTTAATTTCATATCCTTGTAGGTTTAACTATGCATTAAAATTTGAACAAATAGTCCTCGAAACAAAAAGAAGAGGACAGGTAAGAACAACGCAGGCAGAAGATTAAGTGTCTTACAGTCGCGAAGCTTCAAGATGGTAATACCACTCGCCATAATGAGCAATCCTCCGACTATCGAAAGCTCGGTGATGAGGTCATCACTTATGGCAGAAGCCGATATTTTGGCGGTAAGGTAGAACATGCCTTGCCAACAGAACAATACAGGAGCTGCCAACATTATACCATAGCCGTAAGTGGCACTCAGCACCATCGAGGTCACAAAATCGAGTGTAGCATTGGTGTAAAGATATGTGTTGTCGTCAAGCAGCGCACTGTTGACAGGTCCCAACATGGAGAATGTTCCGATACAGAACAAAAGAATGGCTGTTGAGAGACCTTCCGACAAGCGAGGGCTGTCATCGTTGGCTTTTCGTTTGCGGTCAACCAGACGGTTGAATCGTTCGGAGAGCTTCAACATCGCCCCCACTACCCCGCCTATTGCCATCGAGAGAATGAATAAAACCGGATAATGGCTTTTGGGCATGAAATGAACAAAGGCGTTCAGTCCAAGCGCGATGGAACAAACGCCAAGTGCAATGAACACCACCTCTTGGTATTGTGGACGGATACCTCGTTTCAGGGTCGCACCAATCAAACTACCAAGAATGATGGTTGACGTATTTACAATAGTGCCCAACATGGTTTACACATCCTTCTTGTGATCCGGGCGGGATTCAAACCCGCGACCTTCAGAACCGGAATCTGACGCTCTATTCAGCTAAGCTACCGGACCAGGACTTCCCCGAAGGGAAGTGTATTAATGAGAGTTGAAAGATCAGAGTTTCAAGTCTTGCTTGATGGCTGCAACTGTCTCTTTCGCTGTAGCGACTGCGCCATCGTAGCACTTTGCACATCCCATTTCGCCTTTCACCTCGATATAGAATTTAATCTTAGGCTCTGTGCCTGAAGGGCGAACGGAAATCTTCGTACCATTCTCTGTGAACCACTGCAAAACATTGCTGGAAGCTGGCATGTCGATTGTGCTTTCTACCCCATTCTTCACCATCTTCAGAGTCTTGAAGTCCTTGACACAAGTGACAGGGCTTCCTCCAAGGGTTGTAGGCGGAGTGTTACGGTAGTCTTCCATCATCTGCTTGATTTCGTCTGCACCGCTCTTGCCTGGCTTCACTACCGAAACAGCATCCTGATATGCGAATCCGTACTCGAGGTAGATGTTCATCAACAGGTCGTAGAGCGTCATTCCGTTGTCCTTTGCCCATGCTGCGATTTCGCAGAGCAGACAGATGCTTGCTGGTGAATCCTTGTCTCGTACCTTGTCGAATGGCAAGTAGCCGAAGCTCTCCTCACCGCCTCCGATGTATTTCTTCTCGCCTTCGGATATCTTGATTTCGCGAGCAATCCACTTAAATCCGGTGTAGCAATCACGAATCTCCACGTTATTGCGCTTTGCAATCTCTGCGATGGTTTCCGTTGTCACGATGGTCTTCACCATGAACTCGTTGCCCTTGAGCTGCCCCAGCTTCTTCTTGTTTTCAATAATATAATAGGAGAGCATCAGTGCGGTCTGATTGCCATTGAGGATGCACCACTCGCCCTTTGGATCACGGCACACAACGGCCAAACGATCGGCATCGGGGTCGGATGCGAGGACGAGGTCGGCATTGAGACGGGTTCCGAGTTTCATTCCGAGCGTCATCGCTTCGGAGTTCTCTGGGTTTGGAGAAACAACTGTCGGGAAGTTGCCGTCGATAACCATTTGCTCCTTCACAACATTGATATTCTGGAATCCCCAACTGCGGAGAGCGGCAGGAATGATGACACGTCCGGTTCCGTGCAATGGAGAGTAAACGATGCAGAGGTCCTTCTGACGAAGAATCACATCCTGGTCAACCATAGCCTCATGAACGGCGTTGAGATAGTCGATATCCATCTCGCCTCCTATGATTTGTATGAGGTCGTTGTTTGGCTCGAATTTCACATCATCGATTGTCACTTTGTTTACCTCGTCGATGATACCCGTATCGTGCGGAGACAATACCTGAGCACCATCGTCCCAATATGCCTTGTAGCCGTTGTACTCACGTGGGTTGTGACTTGCTGTGATGTTCACACCTGCCTGAGCGCCTAACTGACGTATGGCAAACGAAATCTCCGGCGTAGGACGCAAGCCCTCAAAAAGGTACACCTTGATGCCATTAGCAGAGAAGATGTCGGCCACGGTCTCGGCAAAAAGGCGGGAATTGTTTCGACAATCATGGCCAACAACCACGGCTGTGTCCGCCTTGCCGGCAAATGCTTTGTTGATGTAGTTGGCAAAACCTTGGGTCGCCATACCAACGATATACTTGTTCATACGATTGGTTCCAGCCCCCATGATACCACGGAGACCGCCTGTACCAAACTCCAGATTCTGATAGAAGGCATCGATGAGCGCGCTCTTGTCGTCAGCATCCAACATTGCCTGAACTTCAGCGCGTGTTTCGGCATCAAAAGAAGGAGACAACCACTTTTGGGCTTCTGCTTCACATTGTTTCAATAAATCCTGATCCATATTATTCTTTTTATAGTTGTGATCAATTAGTTTGCAAAGATAGTGATTTTATTCTAAATAGTGAACGTTTGAAGGGGAAAAATGTATGAATTAAAGAAAAAAGGCTTTTTTTAGGGAAAAATATTTGTTGGATAAATAGGAATCTTCTATATTTGCAGCGTAAAAATCAATTATTAAAATCAAGAAGGTCATGAAAAAACTATTATTTGCTTTTTGCATGCTTACATTCTCATTGGGAATGATGGCACAGGAGGATAAGCCAAAATCAAATTGGATAGTCGGAGAACAGGAGAGCAGTTTTCCCGGACAGATGATCAAATATGCGGTGTGTCAGTCGCCAACCGTCATCAAAGGAGAGAAGGGGGACATCACAGTGTCGCTCAACGTCATGGAATTCCGCGGCAACACAAGCTATTTCTTCAAATCGACCGGCGAGGATTTCAAGGTGGACTACAACGTAACGCAGCGCGTGCTGCTTCAGGTTGACGACGAGAGCGAGAACTTCTACGCTCTGGAGGGTTCGAACAACTACACGTCCAACTCGCTGAAATTCCCATCGGGTTCGTACCAGAACAAATTCAAGAAATTGCTGAAGAAGGGCAAGAAGCTGAAGGTGGAAATCGAGTTTGCGAACGCTGGTACGCAGAAGATTGAATTCAATATCGAGGGTCTTGATCCTTCTTATATTAAATAAGGTATCACGACTTAGGGGTAAAGTACAATAAAAGGATTGCCGGAGAAGGGGCAATCCTTTTATGTTTCGTCTGCACTCGGCTTGTCGCTTACAAAACTGTAGACGGCATATCCGATGAGCGCTACTCCGATGATGGAGGCATAGATCCATATCTCGGGGCCTTCGATCGAGCCGCATGCCGAGACGAGGAAAACGGCTGCGAGCACAAACGAGAGGATGGTCTTTACTACGTTTTTCTTAAGCATAGGCTGCGATACGTTTGCGGATATAATTCTTGGAATAGACGACAATGAGCGTGACGGCAACTGCCCCTGCGTAGCAGACAAAGTCCATCATGTCGGCTGTGCCGGTCAGTCCCCACCACACTTGCGCCAGTTCGGAGCCGAAAGCGATGGCTGGCATGATGAGATACCACACGCACGACATCTTGTCGAAACGGTTCCAGATAGCGTCGACGAGGAGCAGATAGGAGAGCAACCACAAGCCGTCGGGCAGGTTGTAGCGGACCCAGTATGGCATGTTCAGACTGCTACCCCACTCTCTCAGGCTATTGACCCACGGACCTGCATGCTCGTAGAGACGGAACATGTTGAGCTCCGTCGACCTGAACGTAAGGTATAGAAAACCCTCCGCGAGGAAGAGTACTAATGCTAATACCAGTTCTATCCTTCTTGCCTTGCTTTTCAGCAACTCACGCATTGATTTGTGTCTTAAAACAGGGCAAAGATAGTAATTTTTCGTGAAATACTGATGCGTTTGCAACGTAAAGTTTCAAGAAATCGGCTTTTTTCAGTGTTCGCTCAATGGATTTCACATATTTTTTGTATCTTTGCAGTGAATTTAGGCATTATCCGACGAATATCTCGTCATCGATGAATATCAAATAATCAGAAAATATATGACAACGGAATTAAACGAACAAGAGATTCAGCGGCGCCAGAATATGCAGGCGATGAAGGAGATGGGCATCAACCCCTACCCTGCTGCTGAATACCCGACCAACGCTTTTTCAACCGACATCGTGGCTGAGTTCAGCGATGAAGCCACGGAGTTGAGACAGGTTTGCATCGCTGGGCGCATGATGAGCCGGCGTATCATGGGAAAGGCGTCCTTCATCGAGTTGAAAGACTCTAAGGGACGCGTACAGGTGTATGTGACGCGCGACGACATATGCCCGGAGGAGAACAAGGATATGTACAACGTGGTATTTAAGAAGCTGCTGGACTTGGGCGACTTCATCGGGGTGAAGGGCTTTGTTTTCCGGACGCAGACGGGGCAGATCAGCGTTCACGCGCAGGAGCTGACGGTGCTGTCGAAGAGCTTGCGCCCGTTGCCAATCGTTAAGTACAAGGACGGGGTGGCCTACGACGCGTTCGAGGACCCTGAGTTGCGCTACAGGCAGCGCTACGTTGACTTGATTGTGAACGAGGGGGTGAAGGAGACGTTCGAGAAACGCACGAAGGTGATCTCGACGTTGAGGAAGGTGCTCGACGATGCGGGCTACACGGAGGTGGAGACGCCGATCCTGCAGTCGATTGCGGGCGGCGCGACTGCGAGACCGTTCATCACGCACCACAACAGCTTGGACATCGACTTGTACATGAGAATCGCGACCGAGTTGTACTTGAAGCGGTTGATCGTGGGCGGTTTTGAGGGCGTGTATGAGATCGGCAAGAACTTCCGCAACGAGGGAATGGACCGTACGCACAATCCAGAGTTCACGTGCATGGAGCTGTATGTCCAGTACAAGGACTACAACTGGATGATGGGGTTCACGGAGCGCTTGTTGGAGACCATCTGTGTTGCTGTGAACGGCACGACGGAGAGCGTGGTTGACGGCAAGACAATCTCATTCAAGGCGCCGTACCGCCGTTTGCCCATCCTTGATGCGATCAAGGAGAAGACGGGCTACGACTTGGACGGCAAGAGCGAGGAAGAGATCCGCGAGGTATGCCGCGCGCTGAAGCTTGAGGTTGACGAGTCGATGGGTAAGGGAAAACTGATCGACGAGATCTTCGGGGAGTTTTGCGAGGGCACTTTCATCCAGCCGACGTTCATCATCGACTATCCGGTGGAGATGTCGCCGTTGACGAAGATGCACCGTAGCAAGCCGGGGCTGACGGAACGCTTCGAGCTGATGGTGAACGGGAAGGAGCTGGCGAACGCGTATTCGGAGCTGAACGACCCGATCGACCAGGAGGAGCGCTTCAAGGAGCAGATGCGCCTGGCGGACAAGGGCGACGACGAGGCGATGATTATCGACCAGGACTTCTTGCGTGCGCTGCAGTACGGCATGCCGCCGACGAGCGGCATCGGAATCGGTATTGACCGCCTCACGATGCTGATGACGGGCAAGATGGCCATCCAGGAGGTGCTGTTCTTCCCGCAGATGAAGCCGAGGAAGGCGCAGGCTTCCGACAACGAGGCGGAGGAGGCCGAGGCCTAGGGCTTGATGGGCCTAATGGGCAATATGGGCTTAATGGGCATAAAAAAGGAATCTGCCAAATTCAGCAGAAGCAACGCGAAAGCGAAGCAAGCTTCCGACAGCGAGGCGGAGGAGGCCGAGGCATAGGGCTTGATGGGCCTAATGGGCGCTATGGGCTTTATGGGCATCATGGAGGCATCGGCCCGCTTGGGCTGAAGCATTGCGAAAGCCGCGGAGGGCTCTCCCACCCTGTCGGGCTTTACAGAACTTATTTACGAAGAATCATTAATCATCTAAGATATGCAGTTTAACAGTTGCGGAAAAGTTGCCATCATCGGCGGAGGCAGTTGGGCGACGGCCATGGCCAAGATCGTGCTCAAGCACGAGGAGAGAATCAATTGGTACATGCGGCGCGACGACCGCATCGAGGAGTTCAAGCGATTGGGGCACAACCCGGCGTATCTGACGGGCTTGCACTTCGACACGGACCGCATCGATTTCTCGTCCGACCTGAACAAGATCGTGAAGGAGTCAGACACGCTCGTGTTCGTCACTCCATCGCCCTATCTCAAGGGCCATCTGAAGAAACTGAAGACGAGCATACGCGAGAAGCTCATCGCCATTGCCATCAAGGGATTGGTGCCGGACGACAACATTACCATCTCGCAGTATTTCCAGCAGGCGTTCAACGTGCCGGAGGACAATATCACGACCATCGGCGGTCCGTCGCACGCCGAGGAGGTGGCGATGGACCGTCTGTGCTACCTCACGGTGGGGTGCCACAGCATCGACAACGCGCGGACGGTGGCTGAATTGCTGACGAACCGCTTTGTGAAGACGTCGGTGAGCACCGACATCGAGGGCATTGAGTACAGCTCGGTACTGAAGAACGTATATGCCATTGCGGCGGGCATCTGCAACGGTCTGAAGTATGGCGACAACTTCCACGCGGTCTTGGTGGCGAATGCGGTGCAGGAGATGGACCGTTTCCTGCAGAGCGTGGAGCGGCGCGACGACCGGAAGGTGATCAATACGGCCTACCTCGGCGACTTGCTCGTGACGATGTACTCCAACTTCTCCCGCAACCGCACCTTCGGAACGATGATAGGCCGCGGCTACTCTGTGAAAACGGCGCAGCTAGAGATGGAGATGATTGCCGAGGGCTACTACGGCACTTACTGCATGAAGCAGATCAACAAGAAGTACCACGTCAACATGCCTATCCTCGATGCCATGTACAACATCCTCTACGAACGGATCTCGCCCACCGTGGAGATTAAAATCCTGAGCGACTCTTTCAGATAACAATCAAAATACAACGAACTATGAAACTCGAAATCAACAAAGCAACACAATTCCTTGCCGAAGGAGCAGTGGAATCATACGCAGCTGGCGTGAAGGCTGCGCAACAGGCGCTGGAGGACGGTACTTGTGCCGGCAGCGACTTCCTGGGATGGCTGCACCTGCCATCGAGCATCACGCCTGAATTCATCGAAGAAATCAACGATACTGCAAACACATTGAAAGCCAACTGCGATGCCATCGTCGTGGCAGGTATCGGCGGTAGTTATCTCGGTGCCAAGGCCGTGATTGCTGCGTTGGACGATAACTTCACCTGGCTCAAGCCATCGAGCGCTCCACGCATTCTCTTTGCTGGCAATAATATCAGCGAGGACTATCTCACGGAGCTTATTGAGTATCTTAAAGGTGTGAAGTTTGGTGTCATCAATATCTCGAAGTCGGGAACCACTACCGAGACCGCCATCACGTTCCGTCTTCTCAAAAAGCTTTGCGAGGAGCAAATGGGGAAGGAATGTGCAAAGAAAGTCATCGTTGCGATAACTGACGCGAAGAAAGGTGCTGCGCGGACATGTGCCGACAAGGAAGGCTACAAGACATTCGTCATTCCTGACAACGTGGGCGGACGCTTCTCCGTTCTTACTCCCGTTGGTTTGCTGCCGATTGCCTGTGCAGGCTACGACATCGCTCAACTGGTCAAGGGTGCTCAGGATATGGAGCGCGAGTGCGACATCAACGTTCCGATGGCCGAGAATCCGTGTGCTGTATATGCCGCCGTGCGCAATGCGCTCTATGCGTCAGGCAAGAAGATTGAGATTCTGGTGAACTACCAGCCGAAGCTCCACTTCATGAGCGAATGGTGGAAGCAGCTTTACGGCGAGAGCGAAGGTAAGGACAAGAAGGGAATCTTCCCTGCGAGCGTGGATTTCTCGACCGACCTGCACTCTATGGGGCAATGGATTCAGGACGGCGAGCGTACCATCTTCGAGACGGTGATATCGATTGACAAACCTAACTCATCGCTCACAGTTCCGACGGACAACGAGAATCTCGACGGACTGAACTTCCTCGCCGGCAAGCACATAGACGAGGTGAATCACAAGGCAGAACTGGGAACTCAGTTGGCGCATATCGACGGCGGTGTGCCCAACCTGCGTATCTCTATTCCGCAACTTGACGAATATAATCTCGGCCAGTTGATTTACTTCTTCGAAAAGGGATGTGGCGTGAGCGGATTGCTGCTCGAGGTCAATCCGTTCAATCAGCCAGGCGTGGAGGCATACAAGAAGAACATGTTTGCCCTGCTCAACAAGCCTGGTTACGAAGCTGAGAGCAAAGCCATTCAGAGCAGGCTGTAAAGTATAACGCTGTTGCCGGAAATACCGGAAGCAGTAGGACGACGCCGACCACGATGCTTACTAAGCATGATGGTTGGCGTCTGCTGTTTATGTCGGTTAACAGCAATCCTTTTCTCGAGGACTACCGCGACTTTGCTGAGAGTATACTTTTACGGAGCTGAAAGTATACTTTTACGGAGCTCGAAGTATACTTTTACGAAAGTGGGGATATAGCAAGAAAAAACTAAAGCAAAAAGCGGACAAATCTAAACCAACTGGTTTTCGATCGTAAACTAACTGGTTTTCGTTCGTAAACCAACTGGTTTAGATTTCTAAGGATATAGCAAGAAAATTCTAGGGTAATAACGGCAGCACCGCAAAGGTGCGGATGCTACAAAATCTTGAAACGGGCAAACTTCAGCAAGAGTTGCTTCGTTCCGGCGTTCTGGAACTGGACGGTGGCCTTCATGCTATCGCCCTGACCTTCGACTTTCAGTACCTCGCCGATGCCGAACCGCTCGTGCTGGATGCGCTGACCTGCTTGGAGAGAATAGTTGCCGGGCGAAGCTGCCGAGGCAGGTGTGCTGACCGATGGCGCCACGCGTGTGAAGCCTGTCGGCGGTTGCTGCTCCACGGGCTTTGGCTGCCAGGCGGTGCGCGATGGCTGAACAGGCTGCTGCCGCCAAGCATCCACCGACGACTTCTGCTTGGTCCACGGCAATTCCACATTGCTGCTACGGCGCGACATCGAGCCGCCTGCGAAACGTACGTACTTAGGGTCTATGTCGCTGAGGAAACGGCTGGGGAGCGCAAACTCCATCCGCCCGAAGTGGAACCGGCTCTTAGCGTAGGTAATGATGCAATGGCGCTGGGCGCGGGTGATGGCCACGTAGAACAGGCGGCGTTCCTCCTCCACTTCGCGCGGATTACCCGCCGACATCTGGTTGGGGAACAAGTTCTCTTCCAGTCCGACAACGAATACCACGGGAAACTCAAGTCCCTTGGCCGAGTGAATTGTCATCAGTGTCACCTTCGACTCGTTGCCCGACTTGTCGGTGTCCATGTCGCTGAGCAACGACACTTCGGCAAGATAGTCGCTGACGGAAACGGCTGTGTTGCCTTCTTCCATGCGTGAGGCGACGAAATCCTGCAAGCCGTTCATCAGCTCCTCCACGTTCTCCTGGCGCGAAAGGTTCTCGGGCGTAGTGTCGGCAAAGATGTCGCGCATCACGCCACTCTCCTTGATAATAAACTGTCCTGCCACGTCGGCACTTTCGTCGGCGGCTTTCGTCATGAACGTGCTGACCAGCTGCACGAACTCGGCAAGCTTGGTGTAGGTTGTTTTCGATACGGCAAGCTGATAGCGGCCCGGTTCGCAGAGCACTTCCCACAGACTGACGCCGTGGTTGGTTGCCGCCTCGACCACCTTGGCAAGCGTAGTCATTCCGATTCCCCGCGCAGGGTAGTTGATGACGCGCTTCAGTGCCTCCTCGTCGTGCGGATTGACAGCTAAGCGGAAGTAAGCAATGATGTCCTTGATTTCCTTGCGCTGATAGAACGACACACCGCCGTACACTCGATACGGCAAGCCCTGCTTCATGAGGTTTTCCTCGAACAGACGGCTCTGCGCATTCGTGCGATACAAAATTGCAAAACTACTATACTCAAGCCCCTCGTGCTGGTGCAGCTCCATGATGCGCCTGATGACAATCTGCGCTTCCTCAACGTCGCTGTAAGCCTCGATCACCGGCAGCGGCTCGCCCAGCTCCAGCTTTGAGAACACATTCTTGTAGATTTGCCCCGCGTTCTTATGTATCAGACTGTTGGCAGCATTCACGATGGTCTGCGTCGAGCGGTAGTTCTGCTCCAGTTTGAACAGGCGCGTACCAGGGTAAAGCTCCTGAAACTTCAGGATATTGTCGATGTTTGCCCCGCGGAACGAGTAGATGCTCTGCGCGTCGTCGCCTACCACACACACGTGCTGGTTGTGCTGTGTCAACTGCTGCACGATGCGGTGCTGCGCGTAGTTCGTATCCTGATACTCGTCCACCAACACATAGCGGAAACGCTCCTCGTACTTACTCAATATGTCCGGACACTGGTCGAACAAGCGGAACGTATAGAGCAAGATATCGTCGAAGTCCATCGCGTCGGCATTACGGCAACGGTCGCAATACCTTTGATATATCTGACTCATCGCCGGCATCCGCGCATTCAGGTCGCGCTGAGCGCAATAACGGTCGAGTGCGTACGCTGACGGACCTTTCAGCGCATTCTTAGCCTCGCTGATACGTCCGGCCACCGTGCCCGGCCGATACGTTTTGTCATCAAGCTCCATCTCCTTGATGATGGACTTCACCAAACTCTTGCTGTCGGCCGCGTCGTATATCGTGAAGTTCGGCGAGAAACTGCGGTCCCCCTCTCGCAACGTTGGAATCCGGTCGTGCTCCACCCGCAAGATGCGCAAGAAGATACTGTGAAACGTTCCCATCCATAGATACCGAGCACGCTCCTCCCCTACGATCCGCGCAATACGCGCCTTCATTTCGTTCGCCGCCTTGTTAGTAAACGTCAGCGCCAGAATTGACCACGGCTCGTAGCCATGCTCCAGCAAGTACGCAATCTTGTAAGTCAACACACGCGTCTTACCAGAACCCGCACCAGCCACAACCAACGAAGCGCCGTCGCAATACTCAATCGCGGCGCGCTGCGGCTCATTGAAAGAATCAATCAGATTATCAAACATAACACGATTCGGGGAAAGCCGTTCTCAAACTGACTACTTAGGAAGAACCACCTTAGGAACAGGCAATTTCGGAAGAGCTATATCATGAAACTCCACCGCCTTCGGCAACTTCACATACTTGCGGTTTACCACCGTCTTGATATACGCATCCTTCTGTTGCTTCATTACCAGCTTCCCCTCCGACCACGTCAGCTCCACATTCTGAGAGTCGCTCCCGTTGTCGCAAGAAGCACGGAACACAGCCTTATCCTTTTCCACACTGATCACTTTCAGTATCACCCACATCCCATTCGTGTTCCCGTTGATGTAACCGTAGCACATCTCGTCGTCCATCCCAGGTACCGCCACAGAGTCGGCATACAAGTTCAGCACCATCTGCATCTTGTATTCGTCGTTCACAAAATGCCCTTTGAACACCTGCGCAGCAGCAAACGTAAACACGCCCACCGACAGCAAGACCAATAAAATTATCCTTTTCATCATCATAAACCCAAATTAAATATCGTTACCAATCAAATTCTGTAAATACATCACGGAACAGTAATCGAATAAGGATACAACGTAGCATTGTAAGCACACCGCTGCGCAAGTATCCGATTCGAGTCGGTCACTTCCGTCGTGCTAAGGCCCAGATTCGTCAGCTCATAATCCGAGAAACGATGAGTAGCACCGTTCCCAACTACACTGACGCCATACATCGGCGCAAAAAGCATCTGAAACCAAGTACACGCAGCTATATAACGACCCACACCAAACGACAGATGAATCCCGTCGCGCGTCAGTTCCGAAGCATCCATCAGCGACGTATTCCGCGCATTCTGTATCGCCGTGCCAGTAGGAATCATCAAGTCGATACCATCCTTCTCGACCACCGAACGCGCCGTCGTTGCCACATCGCGCCAATACTCCTCGCCCCAGCGCTTGCTGTGCTCATAGAACGACGCATACGACCACGACATGTTAAAGCCAATCGTCACGCCAGGGTTCGTACACGTGGACAAAATCACGTCCACCAACTGATGCGAATACGGGAAGATGGTCGAATAATTCCCCGACGACGACGACACCTGCTGAATCGTCACCACGGTCCAGTCCTGAGCAAGCAACTGCGCCAACGTCCCCGACGACACCTCCATCTCGTAGTCGCCGACAACCCTCTTCAAATTGACGACCTTGTTGAACTTGTAGGTATCAACCCAGTCGCGCAACGAGGCACCCGACTGCGTCGCAGTATAGACGCAGCACTTCCGCGAGTCAATCCCCGCTCCCATCACAAGCTCGCCCAGATAAGCAGTGGCATCGTCCGTAAAACTGTTACCGATGCTGAGGATTTTCAACGTATCGCCACCCGTCGGCGGATAAGCATTATTCCTATAATAAGGGTAAGGACCGTCGTAAGTCACCTCCTCATCGTCAGACGAGCACGACACAAGCGTCATCGACAACACGCCCACGCCGACCGAACCCGCCGCAAGCGTCGACGACAACACACCAACGACCACCGACTTCAACACTTTCTTGTCAAACCACTTCAACTTCACCTTATCATAGTAATACGACCATAACAAAGGCACGCCCACGCCAATGCAGAAATAGATCACCCACCAGAAAGTCCGCGAGAACTCCTTGATTGCCGGGAAACTCGCCAAACGCTCGATCGGCAAGCCGTAGATGAGGATAATCGCCATCGACACAAGCTTCAACGCAACAAAATGCCACGTCAGCACGTTAAACGTCTTCCCGCCCGTGAAGCACAAGAAATCGACAATCTTCCCCGAATGCTGCGCAATCTTCTCCCCGACCCCGAACAGCATCAACGCACCGGCAATGGCGCAAGCCGAGTAGGCGAAAACCTCCCAGCCACGATACGACACCATGTCGCTGTGCCAGAAAAGGCTCACGAAGAACACCGTCACGACCGACGAGACAATATACCACCATTTCCCGGCCCATTTCCACTCGCCCAAGCGGTAGCAATGCCCCACCGTGATGAAAAAGGCGGCCAAAAACAGGTGGCTGTTGATCCCGACATACTTCACATACCAACCCGTGTACGCCAGAACCGTCGCCAGCAATAGCCACACCAACGCCGACACATACCTATTCTTCAACACCTTCAACCCCACGTAAAACAACAACGACCCAAAGAACAAGTCATGAAGAAACCAGTAGCCGCCGAGCAAAGTATCGTGTCCCTGCATCGCAACGACGATTGCCCCGCCATGCAGCAACATCTCCGTCCATCCATAGGGGACGACCGAGGCCTCCCCCACCATCATCCCCGGCTCATAGAAATGAATCTTGAAAAAGAAATTGTGCAAAATCAAGAAAACCAACGACCATTTCACATATGGCCAATAAATACCCGTCACACGACGGGAAAGATACTTTGAACCATCAGTAAGATACTTCGTCTTAAAGCAATACCCGCTCATTACAAAGAATAACGGCATACGCATAAGAAGCAAGAAATCATTTAAAATGGGGAAAGAGGAAGTGTGACCTAACACCATCAGTATGATTGTTAAGCCTTTAGCTATAGAAACTCCGAGGTTCCGTGTCTCACTTCCCGCATTTGTAACCATACTTCGGTTCATTACTTTTTAATCAACATTGCCTGAGCCTGCTTGATAAAAAACTTCATATACACCATTGGCCTGCATGTCCAGATTCCGAGCTTCTTACAAGCGTCCAAGTCCTCCTCCGCTCCAATGATTCGCGCTCTGATATTCTGAGTACTGACACCGCCCATTCGCATAGTCACCATATCCTTATGTAAATACTTATACGGGATTTTGTATTTATAAAACAAACGGGCTATGATCTCGAAATCCGCGCTTATTCTATAATTCGATTTGTAAAGTCCATATTTTTCATATACAGAACGGCGGAGATATAATGACGGATGGGGAGGCATATAACCCAGACGTACCATCCAGGGACGAAAAAGGCATCCAGAATAATAACGCACCTTCTTCTCGTCATCAATCTTTACGAAATGAACGTCACCATAAACAGCATCGACATCCGAAGAAAACGCATGAACAATATCCTCAAGCACTTCTGGAGTCGTATAAAAATCATCGCTATTAAGAAGGCCTATGATATCTCCAGTACAACGACTTACGCCTTTATTCATCGCATCATATATTCCTTTATCGCGCTCTGAAATCCAATGCATTCTTCCCCCAAAAATCGGTTCATATTTGCGGACAATATCTAACGTTCCATCTGTCGAGCCACCATCTATGACCCAATATTCTATCTCCTTAAATGTCTGATTCAGAACAGATTGAAAAGTTCTTTCTAAAGTTTTTGCGCTATTATACGTAGCAGTTATTATTGAGATTATCATTGCCTTCTAACTATTCAGGGGACAAAGTTACATCTTTTTATTCAATCAACAAAAAAATGCACCCAAAAAGGGTGTATTGTAACGTATATTGACACCAAAACTTTCCTTTTTTCTTTTCAACAAATAGAATTATTGGTGTCCGCTAATAGTTGAAAATCGATAAAGTAAGCCCACCTCCATACTTCATATCCTTCTTTCTTAGCGGACAGTCAATATTATAATAGTTTATAGTTTAGAGTGAACCCCAAAGGGATGAAGACAGCTATGAGTTAAGACTTTAGTTGTTAGAAGTCCATTGTCTGAATGGCAAAAGACGGGCAGCTAATTCAAAAGGGAAAAGCAGTTAATTCAATAGGGAAAACGAATTAGCTGAAAAGGGAAGTTGCCTTTAGTCATCCGGTCGGATGACTAAAGCCATCCAATCGGACGGCTAAAGGCGGATGACCGTCTGCCTTTAGCCGTCTACCCTCGAACTTATAATAATGGAATGGGAATAGTATGCGTAATTACACTACAAAGATACAAAAATAATTCTCCTTTTCCAAATAATTTGTAAAGAATTTTTGTGCTACCACAAAAACTATTACTAGACAGCAATGCAATTAAATATTGAATCTACTCATTCTTTAAATCGGTCGAAAGGGATGAGCGGTGACAGGGGAAATAAGTCACTCTCGAGAACATTGAGGGTAGGCCTATCTTTCAATGGGACTCTTCGGTTCCTTTCCACTTATACATTCTCACCCAGTCAACATCCATATATGCAGGAAAAGTTTTTGGATCAACATGTCCTACCCATGAGCCTCCCACCTGCATATCCATCATCAAATACATATCTATGCCAAAAGGCCATTGCCCTTCTTCTTCTAAAAAAGGATTCCGGGTATAGACACATGTATCATGACCATTTACACTATAAATAATACGATTTGGAAGAATCTCAACAGCAAAAGTATTCCATTTCTCGAAATTCACATTGGCCTTTATCTGGTGGCCCTTACTTCCTTGCTGTAATGTATAATAAGTATGAATGGTCTGATACGCAAATCTATTTCTGTTCACATATTCCATGATATCAAGTTCTGCATATCCCTTTTTCCTGGTATCATTCTTCCCGTCTTCACGTAAAGTCCAAATAGCAGGCCAGGTACCTTGCCCACCTTTTATCCTAGCTCTCACTTCAATCTTACCATACCCAATAAAGCGTTTTTTATGAGTTGTAAGTCCACCCGTAAGAAATTGAGCTGTATCATTAGGTGCCAGTCCATTGTTTCTGCGGGCAAAAATACGTATTTTCTCTCCACTAACACGATACAGCTTAGCATTGTCAGACCAGTATCTTCCGCAATTATATGGAATCCGTTTCAAAAAAGACCACGAACAAGTATCAATAGAATTACCTTTGAAATCATCCTGCCATACTAACTCATACTCACGTTTTGATTCGGTTTGTGCATTTAAACACGAATACACCAGAAGCAACTCGCAAAGACAAAACAAAAAGACTGACTTATTCATACTTCTTTTCATAATTATTACTCATAATGGGTTAGGAATATACCACGTAACATACACCCAAGAGCACACATGGGAGAGATATCCTGTTTATACATCGAACGTTTCTTCCAAGCATAGTAGAATGCATATAAAGTAGCAAGCCACCAACCGAGAAAACGGCGTGTTGCCCATCCTCGATCGATAAAAAATTTCTTATCAAATCCTTTAAACCACTGAGACTCCTCGCAATCAATCATCGTTGCGACTGTAATTGGGACAAACCATATAGTTAAGCCTGCACGCAAACAATCAATCAGAAATTTACTCTCCTCTTGAGCTCCATGCCCAGTACCAGACCCCATCAGTTCATCAAACCGAATCGCTTTTTCTACAATACTCGCCCTTCGAAATGATATTTGCAAGCTTGAAATATGCAAACACCCTATCAACCCACATTTATAGGCATGGTTCGGATATATACGCTTACTATTATTCACCCCATACCCAAAAGTGTCTGCATTATCTACCTTAAAAGCAATAATATCCGCTTCAGGATAGTCTGCATATGCTTTCAAAACACGCTCTTCAACATCGTGTTGAAATAACTCATCATCATCTGATAGCAGACAGATGTCAGCCCATGCCCTATCAATCGCCATATTACGGCTTTTCGACAGTCCACGTTCTTTGGTATAAATCATTCGCTGGCATCTTTCGCTTGATTGCTCCTCTCGAGATTCATCACATTGATTAACGACTAGTACATCACAGTTGATTTGTGAATCTTTCACAATTTGCATATCTTTACGATGCATGCATGACATCAGTATCTGAAACGTCATAGACCCATCTCCTTTCTTTTTATGTGCTCTATTCTATTCAACATTTCTTTCAGCATCACTTTACGGTCATCTGCATGTCCTGCCAAAACTTTAACGGATTCAACCCAGTAAAGAACACGATAGATGCGTAAAAACTGACGAACTGTTTTATCACGAGAATATCCTTTTTTCTCATTTTGCTTCATTGCCACGTGTAAAAATTTTATCTCATAGTCAGCATCGGGTTGACGTTCTGAGGTTAGGTGCACATAGCGCATAGATTTATCATAACGAAAATGGGGGCCCCATCTATGCATCAATCGCCAATGGATATCATCCTCCTCACCATACATAAAAACAGATTCATCGAATAACCCAACCTCCTCAAACATACTACGACGAACAAAGAAACAAGAACCCGAAAAATACTGCCAACGTGGCATATACCATTCCAACCGATTACATAGTGCTTGAATTAACGTTCGCAGGTAACCATTCATCATATAAGTACACATGAAAGAGTAGTGGCTTTCCATCGTTTCTGTCAACATTTGTTTCACTCCATACATACAAAGCCCTGCATCGGATTCGAATGCTTTCAATGGTTTTGCAAAAAAATGAGACGCCAACCGAACATCCGGATTCATAATCAGGATTAATGGAGCTGTGCTATTACGAATACCGACATTGTTACCTTGACCATATCCTCCGTTATGAGTATTCTTCAGCAAAACGAGATCCTCTCCCCAAAGGCTGCGCAAACATTCGAACATCGAATCTACACCATGACTACCATTATCAACAATAACCAGTTCTATTTCGCTCAATGGTATATCAGCGTACCTTCTGATACTATTGACACAATCATATATATCATGTTCCGAATTATACGTAACTATAATAATTGAAACTTTTTTCATTCTACTCTTAATTTGCGAATCTTCTTTATCTTGTGCTGGATTCTTATGCGATAATCCACTAAATGCAAAGACATTGGAATTTGTCTTGCTATTTTTCGCGGAAGGAATACTTGCAGAAGAAGAGTGGACTTAACTGCCAAAAGAAACAATACTCCAAATATAGGAGAATGCCTTTTCACCACTTGAATCATAGAATGTGCGAAGTCTGCATCTATTCCGTTACTCATAATACGATTATAAAGGAATAGGACTCCAAAAAACAAAGCGCCATCATATTTGTGCCCTTTACTATGATGATACAACTGATAGAACTTTTCAATGGCATAAATTGTGCTCTTCTGATGAGCCTTAGAGGCTATTCTTTTTGATATAGACCCATTGGAGGAATCTATTCTATAACCAATATCAGCCCTGTTTCTGCTATAACCATACTTCAGGCCTTTTAATAGTGTTTGTAAATTAAAATCTGCATCTTGTAACGACAATAATTGTTCATCCCATATTATACCTGCATCACGCAAAGATTGAGTTCTATAAATATTGTTCCATACGACAAATGGCAACAAGCGTCGAGCAAAAGCGTTTATATCATCAGAGTATATTGGATAGCCATACACAAATTCCCCTGCTTTATCATCAAAAACATTTTGACTTATCACACCCGATGGAAAAACCATAAAGTCCAACAATTGATTGGACTCCATTTCACTTACTCGAGTTTCGAGACAATGTGGCAATACATAGTCATCATTATCAAAAAAAATAATATATTTACCTTTTGCCAGTTCCAAACCAATATTTCTGCATGTCTGTGCACCTTTGGGCAAACGATTACGGTGTATTATCTGAATACGAGGGTCTATACAAGACATTTGATTAAGTACAGAGACTGTAACTTGATCAGAGCCATCATCAACTGCCAACAATTCCCATAATTGGAAACTATTAGCCCTAATAGACTCTATCATCTGCCGGGTCAAATCCGCATTATTAAACACAGGCATTACAATAGTTAGCAATATCTTATTATTCATTTGAGATGCTCTCCTTTCTTGAGATATCACTATTCCCATCAACAACATCTTTGGACTTGTACAAATCGGGATAATAATAAATCATAGCAAACAAATAAAAAACAAAAAACACTTTATAAACCTCAAAACACATCATAAACAAAAAGGTGACAACTCCGAGCAATAATAATAGTGCAGTACGATCTAAATAGCTCCATATTCGTTTCATTGCAGCAACACAACATAACAAAAACAAAGCCATTCCAACCAAACCTCCATATATAAGAACAGAGTAAATAAAATTATGAGGGCCTATTGCAAAACTATTCATCTCGGAAACATACCAATCAGCATCAACACGCCCCCATCCGATTATAGGCGACTCTGCGAATTTTTTAGCCGCAGCATCCCACATTTCCGTTCTGTTAGTAAATGTCATATCCTTACCCAAAACATCTTGAATTAAATAAGCTGCAAGTTCATTATTATGCAGTCCTTCACCCTGGAAACAAACAAGGCACTGGAATAGTACATAAAAAGCGAAGAAAACGACTAGGGCATATTTCAATAGTTTTTTGGAAGGGATTAAACACAATAAACTAAATAATATGATATTGGAAATCGAATTCATAGAACCAACCATTAGCAATGTAATGACAGATATTAAAGCAACACCTATCGTATTTAATATCCATTTTTTATTATATGGTGTACATAAAATAGAAGATATTATCGCACACATCATTCGACATCCCATCTGGTTACGATTTCCGCCTAATAAAAAAGAATCAAATTCATCTTCTGCCGCAAACATCCAGTCAGGAAACACAACCATAATCACAAGATTAAGATATACTACCGCCGAGAAGAGTATACATATCGAATACAACAGAGTTTTCCATTGGTTAGAATAATAAGCAAAGATACATAGGAGGCTGAATATTTCCATCACATCGTATAATGCAGTTTTTATATCTGTGCCCTGTATTGTCGTAAATACGACGATCGAAATCATATATATAAACACGGCCAAGCCGTATTGTGACATCTTCATCCCTTTTATATAGAGAACACTTATCACTACAAAGTTTAAACACATTAGGCCAAAGACCAGATATGATATCGGCTGCAAAAAGCCAAACACAGTAAACGTAATTACCATGCGTGTGAAAAGAATTACAGAAAACCATATCGGTAAAACTTTTGTGTTTTTTATGTCAAACTTTAGCGGTATTGTCATGACCATAGACATAAAACTATAACTTAATCAAACGGCCCAGTATATTTTGGAATTCAGAAGTATAAAAACTATTAAAACCTGCAGAGGCAGTAAATGTCATTTCTCCAAAATAAGGTTTACCGGCCACTTCATAGAAATCAACTCGAATTTCGGGGAATCCCTTCGATAAACGAGAAGCGGCCTCCAACATAGCATCCAAGCTATATGGACGAGGTATCGGCTCTTTAGCTAGTATATAATGAGGCAATGACACAGAATACTCAGGATGGAAGTTCCAGTCTAAATCATATACGCCAACCACACAGGATTCTTTTGTCCGATTGTAACATGCCCAAATGTATGCTGGCTTACCATCAAACGACCATATCTTATAATCAACCAAAGAAGTTGACTTAATCGGTTGTTTTGTATTGTCAAGTAATTGCTCTGCAATGATACATGGAACTATTTTATCATAATGAGGTTCTCCCATCGAACGGCCAAACTTAGAACCAAGCAAGCGCGTAAATTCAGCAGTCCAAAAAACAGTATCTAAAGACTGTTTATCTATACAGATTAAAGCATCGCCGCTACCATGATTTGTTTTCATTACGAATTGGTTCGGCAACTTATCCCATTCGATATCTTCTGCTTTATCCCACTTGCCAATCAATGGCACCAACATATTCTCAAAGCCACAATTCGCAACATACTCCCGAACCCTGTACTTATCTGCTAATTCCGACCACCTTGATGTATCACCATAAAACTTTAACCAGTTTATCTTCTCGTCAAGGCTCTGTGGTTTTTTCCAATTCAAAGACTTCCCCGTCGAACGACGATAATGTATGCTAGCCAATGTCTTCGGCGAGATTCTTCCTAAAAAGGTATATACTAAATTCCAAAAAAATTTCATTATCACTTTCATCGTTCTTTTCTTTTAATGATTTCACGTATAGTACAACGTTCTTGCCTACACAACGATACATACCAGATAACAGGTAAACATAGAATGGCAGAGACAATCAAAGTATAAACAAATCTATACTCAATGTCAATGAACTGTGTAAATATAAAACAAGTCATTATTAACATCAAGACAGGTAAAACAACACGCATACAAACATGTCCAACGAAATGTCTAATTGACAATCCTGCTGTATATTTCAAGAATGGCAAACGCAAACATGCACAAAGAATTTCCACCCCAAGATAACAATACATTGTACTCTCAGCGGGGAGTCCTTTCACCAAACAAAACCACGCAAGAGGAAGAGTCAGAAGTTTAATCGTATTTATTACTAAAGAATAATTTCGTATTTTCCCTATTGCCTGATTAGCGATTCCCAACCCAATAGTTACTTGGTCAATTAATGCCGCAATCAATACATATCGACAAAAAACGGCAGAATAATCTGGAACATTCTTAAGCCAACAATTTAAAATATAAGGCATCTCCCATACAAGCGGGATAACCACTATAGCCATTAACAAAAAAGCAAACTTGCTTGCTGACTCAGACTTTGACAACATCAAATTGCGATTAGCATTACCTTCCGACTTTACTATTTGAGGACTCATAGCATTTTGGACAGACTGTGCAATGAATTGTACAGCTCCTGTAACCTGTATGGCGATTCCGTATGCACTATTAATGACCTCTCCAAAGAAATGGTTCAATACAACAGCCAATCCTTGTGTACGTCCAACGATACAACCTGTACTATAAATCGTCCATCCTGCAAAACTGCTCATCTGTCGCATCATTTTTGAATCAAATCTTCGTGGGATGAGGCAGCATTCTCTATATTTTAACACTCCATACCCAGCTAAAGCTATCAAGTTTAGTATTGCTATTCCTGTTACAATTAATGCATAAACAATAAGACGGTTGGAGGAGATATTATAAAGCATGAATACCAAACCCAATTTTAACCCCCCATCGAAAACATCAACAATTGAAATAAAAACAATATTCTCTCTTGCTATATACAACGCCCTGTATGGAGCAGTGATAAACGAAACAAACAGAGACATCACTAATATTATATATACAGCATTTGCATCCCCTAGGCGCGATGCATCAATATTTAAAAAGCCAGAGTTGAAAATCAATGGTCGTACAAGAACGAACACAAACACCAAAAGGATACCCCACAAATAATGAAGTAGCAAACCCGTTGAAAACATCCTGCAAACACCGTCATCATCGTCTTTCCCATAAAGAAAAGACAGATGACGCTGAGTAGAAACAACCATTGCATTAGTAATAAAGCCTAACATAGCAATCACTCCTCCAACCAAAGAGAAGATACCATAATCAGACTCACCCAAAGCGTCAAGTACAATACGGACAGAATAAAAAGACAAAACAATATTCAATATTGAACGAATATTCTGCGCCAGAGTGTTAACTATTACACGCTTCGAGGAACTCATTGCAAGATAGAATAAAAAGGTTTACACAATAAAACAGCAAGCAGGTTCACCGCATGACTTATACTTTAAACATATCCACTATATGTCCTTTTAATACAAATAGAGACGTTACTATAACAGAAAGGAATAACATACCTATTACAAACACCATACGCTTAGGACCTGTTGGTTTTATAGGAACGGAAGCCCCTTGCAACACAGTAAATGCAGGAACTTTTTCTTGCAATTTAGATTTGGCTGCCTCGAGTTGAGCTTTCATTGCAGTATACGTCTGATACTTTAATGACATATCATTTTCCAACTTATCACGTTCGGATATATATGCCTGCAATATAATGTCTTTATGTGTATCCGAATAGTCACTGTACTTTGCTAATGCCATTTCATATTCTTGTTTTGCATTATCAAGTAATTGCTGATAGTGATCCACATCAACACGAGCCTTCTCTGTACGATAATCAATAATAAATAGCTGAAGCTTCATTCTAACGGAGTCCGCAATTGTTGCAGAAATAAGAGGATCCTGATCAGTAACAACAATACTAATCACATTTGTCTTTTTATCAATATTACACACTATAAGATCTTTCATTTTTTCTATAATCCTCACTTGATTACGAGACAAAATAAATGATTTTGAATTTATCTCCTCTTTATTACTTCCAACAACATCAATAGGAGGTGACATTAGATTATTAAATTTGACAATCAGCCAGTTGAAGGGAACTTTCCAAATTGCTTTCTTCTGATGTTTTTCAAGATAATCATAATACGTTGTATTTATCTCCCCATCAAGGCTCTTAATTTTAATATCAAATAGTTGTACCAAGAAATCATTTGATTCAAACAATTCTGGATACAACAAGGGAAATATTGCATCACTCGACTCCATATTACCAATATCGAATCCTAAAGAAGAGGCAATAGAACCTAAAGCACTTCCTGTTGTTGCATTAGATGCTTCGGGAGCCAACTTAACGACACATGTATATGTTCTTGGGACACAGAGTATCAAAGCACTTGCAACAACAAATGTCACAACTAGGACAATCCCAAAAAGCTTTTTGCGCTGCAATAACAGGCTTATGAGTATGCGCAAATCGATTACATCGTTTTTCTTATCGTCCATCATACACAAAAGTACATTTCTATTTTAAGATATTTGCAATTGTTGCGACAACAGCTGCAATAGAAGCAGATGAAGAACCTATACTAAGAATTTCTGCTGTTGACAATTTGTTCTTGTTCTTCTTCGATGGCACTACTATCTGACATCCCGGCTGAATGACAGAACTGGAATGATGAGACAACAATTGCGCAGAACCATTCATATAGATAGCATATACTCGTTTTTTGCGGGCATTATCACCATAGCCTCCAGCATGCTTAATGTAATAATTCAATGACTCACCTTTCTTATAACTGATGGTCACAGGGAACATTACATCGCCAACAATTTTAACAGAAGCAGAATACTCTGGGACGACTAATTTATCACCCGGGCGGAGTGTGATATCTTCTCCACCTCCTGGATTACGAAGGGCCTCCTCCAAATCAACAGGAATGGAGCCGATTCCTGTCAAGTTCATTTTCATTTCAAGTAATTCCTCACCTTGTTCAAGGCTGAAACTCTGTTTATTGTCTTTCATGGCCTCTTCATACAATTCAATTTGAGATGCACGTAGAGATGCTTCCTGTTGCTTACGCTCTTCTTCAGTCAATGTACGTTCGATATGGGCACCTTTAGCATAGGCTATCTTTGATAATCCTCCAGCAGCTTGTATCAGGTCGCTCAACTTATAATCTCGATTAGTAATCAAGTAATTGCCTTCGAAGTTCACACAGCCTATCACCGAGACTGTCTCCATTGTCGAATAAGTTGGACTCTTACGTACCACAACTACATCAAATGGCTGCAGTACAAATCCCTGTTCTCCGTCTATGACAAAACCATCACGGAGTGCAAACGAATAGGTTTCGGATGTTTCGTCGATATATTCCAATGACTTGGGATCGAAATGACGACGGAACACATCAACCTTTGACAATGATGCTGCATCAGTTAGACCACCAGCTTGCAATACAATATCTTCAAGCGTTGTATTGTCTGCATATTGATATGTTCCAGGATATAAGACCTCGCCTGAAATAGAGATGGTTTTACTTGTCACATCTTCCTTTCGGCTATGGATATATAATACATCATTTTTCTTGAGAGGAATATCGGGCATACTTCCATCAAGCAGACCTTTTACATTGACAGGTATCACTTCAAGCGTCATATCATCACGTTGACGATGCATCACGGCTCTATTCAGAAATGCATCATCGCGTACACCTTCGGCTGCAGCGATAAGGTCGCGCACACCACTGATACTCCCACCCATCTGATACATGCCAGGATGATAGACGGCTCCTCGGATTTCTACCATATTCGAGTAACGCTCCACAACAGAATCTACATAAATAGAATCTCCGTCGTTCAGATTAAAGCCATTCATGTCGAATTCACCTATGGTATGAATGGAATACTCTGCCCCACTCTTTCGAATCAGTCTTACACTCTTCTTGTAGGCGTCGCCCGTGAATCCACCTGAATAACTAAGGATGGTTGACACACTCTCCGAACTCTTCATCTCGTAGAACATCGGTCGCTTAACCTTTCCCTTTATTCTGACCAAACAATCGTACGAACCTACAACGATGATATCATTGTCCTGCAAGCGGACATCACCACTGGAATTACCATTCAAGATATAGTCATAGACGTCAATCGAAGCAATCTGACGACCTGCGCGATATACCTTAATATCACGCAAAGTTCCGATATCGCTGATACCACCTGCTGTATATAGTGCATTGAATGCTGTAGAAAGCGAATTCAAAGTATATGTGCCAGGCATCTTCACCTCACCCATCACCTGTACAGTTATAGAACGAGTATCGCCTACCGTCAAATTGATCTGCGAACCTTGATAATATCTGCCTAAACGTGATTTCAAAGCCCCATTGGCTTGTGCCACAGTCAGTCCAGCCAACTTCACAGGCCCGATGCCTTCAATTGTTACGGAACCATCAGGCGAAATTGTGCCTTGGAAAGTCTCTTGAGAGGCTCCCCAAACATCGATAATTACGTCATCACCGGCTCCCAATCGATAGTTTGCAGGTGTAGCGATATTCATGTTTGGTTGGAAAGACAATTGAGGGTTATTGAACAGGTTACGTCCGAACACCTGGTCTTCACTTCTCTCCAACTGACGATAGTAGGCCAGCGAATCCAGGTCGAAAAACTCCACTGCCTCGTTCATCAACTGCTCCTGCTCCTCAGGTGTGTAGTTATCACGTCCGTTGACCCCACGCACCTGACTGCGCACCATGTAATTGTTCTGCTTCTGATACGCCTCTCCGTTCAGTTGCTTATCAGTTCGCATACGGTTATCCGACACTTTTACGCCTGCTCCCTCGAGTGATACCGCACCCAACTGTTCTTTCTGTGCTGCAACCTTCTTTCTGATTTTCTGAATTTGCTCGAGTGTCACTCCTCGTTTCAACAGGCCCTGAACGATATCTGCCTGATTCTTGCCTGCCTGCTGCTGCTCTAAGACATACTGAATCACTTGGTTATCGGTCATCGACTGAGCATACGTCTTAGCGTACAATCCTCCTACGAGAACGATTGTCATCAAAACAAAAAAACGTTTTATCATCGTTTCCATTTTAATTTCTTTGTAAGTATCAGAATTTCTTTCCGCCAGCCACCGAGCACAATGTCTCGCCGATAATCTTTGCATCTTCCCACAGACTTCGGTTCTTCAGGTACTCCAAGTCCATGTCCAATCGGATGATCATCTTATCCATTGTGTCGGTATAACCGTTATGTAATGTTGCATTCGACGTAACGCCCGGACGGCTCATATAAAGGTTCACATAGTCGGGTCGAATCTCCATTATCTGATTGATGAAGTATTCGCGCTCAGGACGGTAACCCACGAACGACATTTCACCTTTCAGCACATTCACCAGCTGCGGCAGTTCGTCCAAGTGATGCAATCTGAGGAACTTTCCCACCTCGGTTAGTCGGTCGTCATGCTCATGCGCCAACTGCGGACCTTCATCTTCTGCCGTAGTCTTCATGGTCCGGAACTTGATGATCTTGAACTCTTTACCATTACGACCGATACGCTCTTGCAAGAAGAATACGGGTCCTTCCCCTTCTACTTTCTGTGCAATAATAATCGCAATAAAAAATGGAAAAGTGAGAATCAAACCTATCAGCGCGCCTATGAAATCAAAGACTCGTTTGATGGATTTTTCCAATGTACTCATACCATCTTTTATTGTATATTCCGATTCTCTTGTCATTGTATTATGATGCATTTTATGAGTGCATACCAAATATGTTTCTACGCAATTCATATTAATAAACGTAAACTCTGTTATTTTATTGTGAAAGACATTAAAAAAATTTAAAAATAATCTTCTTTCTTATTCCATTGGAATACCTTCCACAAAAAACCGCGCAAAGTTAGTAAAAAAAACGGACATAGTGTAATACTTTGCATAAAACCCGGTCAGAAAACCGCATTTTAGCCTGTAACGCGACATACAGGGCATATCGAAGAGCAGTTTTAACGTCAAACTTTGGCGCAAGCCGTCTTTTTTTCGTACCTTTGCATCGTCATAAAAATTGCATCAAAACATGAAAATTAACAGACTCACACTAATCATTATCGCTTGTATGATTAACAATGTGGTGACGGCGCAGCAACGGCTGACGAAGGCCGAGGCGGAAGCGACGAAAACCGAACTCATCAAGACTTGGAAAGAGGAATTGAAAGAAAAACTGCGAACGACGAATACGTTTAATTGCGTGGTTCAAGGGGATCTAAAGATGAAGTATTCGGCCCAAGTGTTTGGAGAAAAACCTGCCGACGGTCGGAGTCTTTGGATTTCGATGCATGGAGGCGGGAATGCTCCCACATCGCTGAACGACAGTCAGTGGGAGAATCAGAAGCGGCTGTACCAACCTGCTGAGGGAGTGTATGTCTGTCCGCGTGCCCCTTGGGACGACTGGGACATGTGGTTCAAGAATCCGATCGATAAAATGTTTGAGGAATTGATTCAAACGATGATGCTCTATTATGACGTGAATCCCGACAAAGTTTACCTCATGGGCTACTCGGCGGGGGGCGATGGCGTGTGGCGTATGGCTCCGCGCATGGCCGATCACTGGGCTGCTGCTTCGATGATGGCGGGGCATCCGGGCGATGTGAGTCTGCTCGGCGTGCGCAACCTTCCGTTCATGCTGTGGTGCGGCGGCGAGGATGCGGCGTACAATCGTAATAAAGAGGTAGCGCTTCGAGGCGTTGAGATGGATTCGCTGCAACGCTCCGACCCTGAGGGATATATCCACGAGACGCATATCGTGGCGGGGAAGCCTCACTGGATGGATTTGGAGGACAAGGCAGCGCTGCCGTGGATGGCAAAATATAAGCGGAATCCCTACCCCAAGACGGTGGTGTGGTGTCAGGGCGATAACGGTAGGGCGCAATTCTACTGGTTGGGCGTTCCTACGGCGGAAACGAAGAAAGGCAATGTGATGCGGGCATCTATCAATAATAATGTGGTGACCATCACAAAGTGCGACTACTCTCAGGTGACGATATATCTGAACGACCAGCTCGCGAATCTTGACAAGGCGGTGAAGGTGGTGTACAAAAAGAAGACGCTCTTCAAGGGAAAGATTCCGAGAACTGCTGAAAATCTTCAGAAATCGCTTGAAGAACGTGGCGACCCGAGCTATTGTTTCCCTGCCATTTTGAAAGTAAATATTCCTTGAAAGCACGCCATTTCGTCATGGTAGCGTGACGTTTTGTCTTCTTTCCTCGCTTGGAACGATGTTTGCGTCAGTCAGGGTAAAGAAAGGAGACAAAGATTATGAATACAAATGAAACGAACATGAAGGAGCAGAATCTTGAGGCTCTCAAGAAGTATGCGACGAATTTAATTGAGCAGGCGCGTGCCGGAAGGCTCGACCCTGTTGTGGGGCGCGACGAGGAAATCCGTCGTGTGTTGCAGATATTGAGTCGCCGTACGAAGAACAACCCGATTCTGGTGGGCGAGCCGGGAACGGGAAAGACGGCGATTGTCGAAGGATTGGCACATCGTATCCTGAGAGGTGACGTGCCCGAGAATCTGAAGGACAAACAGCTGTATTCGCTCGATATGGGCGCGCTGATTGCCGGAGCGAAGTATCAGGGCGAGTTCGAGGAGCGTCTGAAGGCGGTCATCAATGCGGTGGTGGAGAGCGAGGGAAATATCATCCTGTTTATCGATGAAATTCACACGCTCGTAGGCGCTGGACAGACTCAGGGAGCGATGGATGCCGCAAACATCCTGAAGCCGGCGTTGGCGCGCGGCGAGCTTCGCAGCATCGGCGCTACCACGCTGGATGAGTATCAGAAATACTTCGAAAAGGACAAGGCCCTGGAGCGCAGGTTCCAGACGGTGATGGTGGACGAGCCTGACGTGATGAGCAGCATCAGCATCCTACGCGGACTGAAGGAGCGGTATGAGAACCACCACAAGGTGCGCATCAAGGACGATGCAATTATCGCGGCTGTAGAACTTTCGAACCGATATATCACCGAGCGTTTCCTGCCCGACAAGGCCATCGACCTGATGGACGAGGCGGCTGCGAAACTGCGTATGGAGCGCGACTCGGTGCCTGAAGAACTTGACGAAATCAGCCGCCGTCTGAAGCAGTTGGAGATTGAGCGTGCCGCCATCAAGCGCGAGGGCGATAAGCCGAAACTGCAACAGCTGAACGAGGATATCGATGCGCTGAATAATAAATATAAGGTGATGCACGAGAAGTGGCAGGCGGAGCGCAATCTGGTGAATAAAATCCAGCAGGACAAGGTGCAGATTGAGCAGCTGAAGTTCGAGGCTGAGCGCGCCGAGCGTGAGGGCGACTACGGCCGTGTTGCGGAAATCCGCTACGGAAAGATTCAGCAGTTGCAGGACGATATTGCCAACGTGCAGGCGCGGCTGGCAACGACGCAAGGCGGTAACGCGATGATTAAGGAGGAGGTGACGAGCGAGGATATTGCCGACGTCGTGAGCCGCTGGACGGGCATTCCTGTGAGCAAAATGTTGCAGAGCGAGAAGGACAAGCTGTTGCACCTGGAAGAGGAGCTCCACCGCCGAGTGGTCGGACAGGACGAGGCCATCCAGGCAGTGAGCGATGCGGTACGCCGCAGTCGTGCCGGTCTGCAAGACCCGCGCCGACCCATCGGCTCGTTCATCTTCCTCGGTCCGACCGGTGTGGGCAAGACCGAACTTGCCAAGGCGCTCGCCAGTTACCTGTTCAACGACGAAGGGCTGATAACCCGTATCGACATGAGCGAGTATCAGGAGAAATACAGCGTGTCGCGACTCATCGGCGCCCCTCCAGGCTATATCGGCTACGAGGAAGGCGGCCAACTGACCGAGGCGGTACGACGGAAGCCATACAGCGTGGTGCTCTTCGACGAGGTGGAAAAGGCACATCCCGACGTATTCAACACCCTGCTGCAGGTATTGGACGACGGCCGACTGACCGACAACAAAGGCCGCACGGTGAACTTCAAGAACACCATCATCATCATGACGTCGAACTGCAGCGAGGAGCAGCTCCACCGGCTGATGCGTCCGGAATTTATCAACCGTATTGACGAAATCATCACATTCAAGCCGCTGAGCGAGAGCGAGATACTGCACATCGTAGAACTGCAGATAAAGGGTGTGACGCGCATGCTTGCCGAGAGCGGCATCAGCATGGAACTCACCACGGGCGCACTGCAATTCCTCGCCCGTCAGGGCTTCGACCCGCAGTACGGAGCACGTCCGGTGAAGCGCGCCATCCAGCATTATCTGCTCAACGACCTGTCGAAACAGATTCTTGCCGGAACGGTGAGCCGCGACAGCCACATCGTGGTGGACGAAAAGGACGGAGCGCTCGTGTTCAGCAACCGTGGAAGTAATGAATAAACGCAAATCATACGAGAAAGAACCGCAGGGCGGGGAGTCGCAAGGCTTCCCGTTTTTTTGTGCGTCTTATTGCAATTAATTATCAATTATCTATTGTCAATTGTCAATAATTTTGTATCTTTGCAGCAGAAAACTTAATTCTTTCCCCTTTTTCTTATTGATGGCCTCTCTTTTTGCTATTGGTATGAGTCATTGTGGGAGATGAATTCATGGCAGACTCGCTTTGCCAACATTTCAAATACATCACATCAGATGAACTTGATTAAAAAAAGTTTAGCAATAATCATTAAAACTTCATATCCTCTAATTTAATATCAATCTTTAAAACTGATAATGCATTCTGAAGTTGTAAACATATTCCTTTTTTATATTCTTCTGCTTTTTCATTGATTCTTTGTTTTAAGAATTCAATTAAATATGCCTTATGCTCATCCTTATTGTATAAAGAATTTGCTTTCTTTCGAGTACAATTTGTTTCTTCTTCTGCCTTTTTTCTATATTCTGACAAATTACCAAAACTTGCCAAAATAGATTCTCCTGGACAAAATGCACTCTCATGAAATATAGTTTCACTATACTCTGGTAATATCTTATTTAAATAAACATCTATTTGCCACCCACTGTAATGCCATCCATTTTGATATAAATATCTTCCTTTTTTTCTTTCTGCAACATATTTGACCCATGCAGTATCATCATTGCCAGGTTTATTTCTATAACCGCTTATTACTTGCACACTATATGATTCAATGATTTCATCAATATTAATACTATTAATATAATCATTAATATTCTTTAAAGCATTTGCTTCATTTTTCGTTATTTCTGCAATCTTATTATCAAGCAATTCTTTGTTGCAATAATAAACCAAAGCCCTCTCGCTTAACAAAAGGCAATCTATAACATCAAGGAGTTCACTCTTATAATCTGATATATGTTTAATCTCGTATGCTTCAATTTTTTGGGTTCGAGGAGAAACTCTTTTTTTGAATGCAACGTAAGTGTATGGTGCTTTTTTCTTTATATGACATTCTTTAAGTTGGAAATAAATATCATTTTGAAATTCTATTGTTATAAATCCAAAGCCTCTGTCTTTGATAACGGTTTTAACAATACCGACAAATGGCCTATTTAATTGATCTATTGTTCTTCTAGTAATCATTTTTGAAAGGATCAATAATTAGAATCCAAGCACTTCATAATCAACATCTCCACCTGGATAATCACCATACATGCCATCTGTCATAGCATCCCAAGTATCTGCAGAATTCCAATCATGATGTGCATGGTATTGTGATGCCCTTGCCTCTCTTTGATTATTTTCTTCCATCTCATCATCTGTTCTGATAAGGTATGACATATCTTTTCCCTTTTTGTAGTTAATTAAATCTGACAATCTAATACAACCCGTTTTAAATCTATTGCCTATACGAAAAAGTGTCGAACTAAAGCATCCTTCTTCGTATTGAAGATCATATACTTCCAAAATATAAGGAAATATCTGCTCGTTTTTATGATTGATAATAATCCATTCTCGGCTATATTCTTCATGATTTAACTTGACACTATTTATCCCAAAATAAAAAGTATTGCCCCAAGAATAGTCAATAGTAGAATCATATTGGTATATAAATGGGATAACGATATTGTCATTAATATCAATAAAGCCATAGGTTTTTCCATCAAGCGAGGCCGCCATAAGCCCTTCTCGATACTTACCTAAATAGCGATATTTGTCTTTTTGAATTAAAACCTCATTATCTGGTCCAACCGCATAAGATGATCCGATTATTTCCACACTTCCTCGGTATTGATCATCTAATAGATTCTCATTTTGGAACGAAGTCTCATTGCCATTATGATCTAGCATCATCTTTTTCTCTTGATTCGTTTCTGATATCTTTACTGCATGAGAATATCCATGAATGAAATTTGAAACTGAGTTATATTCAAATGGAATAACTATGGTATTAAAAACATCTACAAAGCCCCATTTGCCATTTTTAGACACTGCCCATAATCCTTCACAAATTAGCAGAGCATCATCATATTGTGGTTCAATAATCATTTCTTGTGACCCATAATCATACAATCCCCATTTCCCATTTTGTTTGACAGGATAGTATCCAAATCTACCATCATTAATATCATCAAATTCAAAAGGGAGTATTACTTTTCTTCGATCCGATTGATTCGTATTTGGAATACCCCATTTAAAATTCTCACCAAGGGCAACTAACGATGTGCCTTCTCCACGAGTCCCTATCTGTAGGAATTCAATGGGCCAATAAAGAGATATTGTAAATCCAGAAAAAAGTCCAAATTTGGTATTTCTTTGTACAAGATGTAATGGTAATTTCTTCTCTCCGATAACAAGGGAATGCGAGATAAAATCAAACTGTTCTAACTGATAGTGCAAGTGTCTAAAAAAACTTTCTCGAGGTTGCACAAAACGTAAATCGTTTCCTGCTTCGATATGTTCTTCCTTTATTTCATCAACGATGTCCTGACAATCCTTTGTCGGAAACATTTTTACATTTAATGCCTTAATCATAATGATTATTTTTTATGAAAAATACTTTTGCAAATATACTAATTATATTACAAAATGAAAAGAAAAATGGGAAAATTCTTCGGAATTCGTAGTTTTCTTAGGTGAAGCGATATGTAGTTGCCGATTTTTCATTAATTTTGCAATCGTAAATCTTAACGGAAAAAAGAGCCAACAGTTATTCGCTCCATCTTAGAAGAACGACCTAGAATTAGCGTGAACAACGATGGCTGCCCGCTCACCCCCTCAGAGGCGTGAGCATTGGTAGTTTTCGGCAATGTAAACGCTGGGATCGTTCCCGTCTAAGATGGATTGTTGTTTATGAAGGTGCCTTGCGCCTTTTTTCCTGGAAAGTTCAAATAGAAACAATATATAGCTTTAATGATGATGAAGCAAATGAGAAATATCGAGGAGGAAACTCCGCCAGTTTTGCGGAAATGAGACGAGCGCCGAGCAGGAAATGATTTCCGAAAGGAAACGCCGCGAGCGCCGAGCAGGAAATGATTTCCGAAAGGAAACGCGACGAGCGCAGAGCAGGTGAATATTTCCGAGCGGAAACGCGACGAGCGCCGAGCAGGAAAAGATTTCCGAGCGGAAATGCGACGAGCGCTCAGCAGAAAGAAATTTCCGAGCGGAAATGCCGCAAGCGCAGAGCAGGAAATGATTTCCGAGCGGAAACGAGAAAAATCAATCAATAAACCTTTAAAAAATAATAGTTATGGGAAAAATCCCCAATTTTCAGAAAACGAAACTACGCTATGGTGCACACTTTGCCGTGATGTCGGCTTTCGACGAAAGGGTGGCACCACTTTGTGAGCAGGAGCCGTTGCTATCAACATGGTATGCCGCCTTCAAGTCGGCACTGACGCATCTTGACACCGCCGTGAAGATAGCACGCTCGAGCGATTACAGCAAGCTGATAATGAAGGAGGACACGAAGCGCGACCGACTTTACTCCAACGGCAAGATGACCGCTGAAATGTGGTCGGAACTTGGAATCGAACCGCAAGCCACGGCTGCGCGGGCGGTATTGCACGAAATCAACATCTACAAAATCGACACGAAGGCTCAATACGACCAGCAGACGGGTCTGATGATTAATTTCCTGCAACCGTTTGAGTCGGCTGAAATGCAGACACAATTGACAACCCTCGGGCTGACGGCGGTCTTCACACAGATGAAGGCTGCGAACGAAGAGGTGCGCCGACTGCTTGCCCTGCGCGGCAACGAGCGTGCCGAAAACGCAGCATACGACCTCAAGTCGGCGCGTCAGGCAACGGACGAAGCCTACGAAAACCTCGTGGAGCGCATCAATGCCATTGCACTGATCAATCCCTCGGAGAGTTGGAACACATTCATTGCGCAGTGGTCGGCTGAAATCGCACGTATCAAGCAGCAGATTCTTAGCCAAACGACGCAGACGGGTGATGACGAAGGTGGCACGACGCCATCGGGAGGCGACGACGGCGGCAACGAAACGCCAACAGGCGGCGGTACCGACACAGGCGGGGGCGACACTCCTCCGTCGGGCGGCGACGACAACACGGGTGGAGGCGACCCTCCTCCATTCAGCGGCACCGACCAGAATTGACGCCCTACCCTCGCCTATCCTCCGAAAGCGCGAGGACGAAACAGACAAAGGATGCGCTCAGTGCGCATCCTTTATTTGTGAGCATGAGAGTGGCGTGGCCCGACACATTATTTATATATAAGGGGAAAGAAAGGGAATCAGCGGTTCCATATCTCCCAAGCAGCCTCCGCCTGACGGACGAGCATCTCGTAGCCGTTCTTCGTGACGGCACCGCGCTCGCGCCCCTGCCGGAGGAAACGTGTTTCGGCAGGATTGTACACGAGGTCGAACAGCAGATGTTCGGAGGTAAGCAATTCGTATGGGATGTCGGCACACTGATCGACGTTGGGAAAAGTGCCGAGCGGCGTGCAGTTGACGATGACCTTATACTCGCCGAGCCAATATTCATCGAGATCCTCGTAGCGTATGACGCCAGGATTCTTGGGCTGAGCGTCGAACGGCGAGAGAATGTCCATAATGTGAGAGAGGCTGCGCGACACCGAGAGCGGCTCGATGCCCAACTGCCGCAATCCGTATTTCACCGCCTTCGAAGCGCCGCCCGTGCCGAGCACAAGCGCCTTCGTGTGATGGGGCTGCAGCAAGGGGCGGATGGACTCGCGAAAGCCGATGACGTCGGTGTTGAATCCCCGCATGTCGCGGATGCGGATGACGTTGACCGCCCCAATCGCACGGGCATCGTCGTCAAGGCTACGCAAAAGCGGGACGACATCCTGCTTGTAGGGAATCGTGACGTTCAGCCCCACGAGGTCGGGCATCGACTCGATGAGCGGCAACACATCGTCGGCCGACGGCATCTCAAAATTGTCGTAGCGAGCATCGATATGCTCGGCAGCAAACTTCTCGCCGAAATACTGACGCGAGAACGAGTGCCCCAGCGTCTTGCCAATTAAGCCATATCTTTTCATAACTTTCCGTAATACATACAACACATTCCGAATGCCAGGTAGCGGAAACCGACGTCGCGGAAGCCCGCCTGACGAAAACGCTGAGCCATGTCGTCGCCCTGCGTGATGGCATCCATCGTAGCTGGCAGATAGGTGTAGGCGCTGCGGTCGTTCGACAGCAACCTGCCCAATACGGGCATGACGAGGTAGCGATACAACCAGAACAACTGACGCATCGGGAACGAGCGCGGCGCACATAGGTCGATGACAACCACGCACCCGCCGGGCAGCAACACGCGGCACATCTCACGCAGACAAACGTCGATATGCTCGAAATTGCGCAGCGCGAAAGCCGACATCACGACGTCGAACTCACCGTCGGCAAACGACAGACGTTCGCAGTCTTCACGCACAAACCGTATGCGCTGGGCAAGTCCAGCCTCAGCCACCTTGGCGCGACCGATCGCCATCATTCCTTCCGAGATGTCGCAGCCAACGATTTCGCCCGGACGAAGACGCCTGCACGCATCGATGGCCAAATCGCCCGTGCCGGTAGCCACATCAAGGATGCGCACCTCAGCGTCGCTATCGCCACGGTGTGCCCCCACGTCGGGAGTTCCTGTCCCCTCGCCACGGGCACCAAGCAGCTTCTTGATTTGATTGATGGCACTACGACGCCACCAGCGGTCGACACCGAGCGACAGCGTATGGTTCAGCCCATCATAAGAGGGGGCAATGTTATCAAACATCGCCTCCACTTGTTCATGCTTCGCGCCTTCCTGGCTGTAGGGCTTTATCTCTTCGACAGCCATTCGGTCACATTCTTTTCGATACGCGCTGCAATGTCCTCACACGATTCTTCCTTCTGGAACTTCTCGCCCGTGATATGCTCGTAGAGCTCGATGTAGCGGTCGGACACCGACTGTGCATACTCGTCGGTAATCTCCGGCATCACCTGTCCGGGCTGATTCATGAAGTTGTGCTCGATAAGCCACTTGCGCACGAACTCCTTCGAAAGCTGACGCTGCGGCTCGCCCTTGGCAAACTTCTCCTCGTAGCCCTCGGCATAGAAGTAGCGCGATGAGTCGGGCGTGTGAACTTCGTCAATCAGATAGACCTTTCCGTCGCGCTTACCGAATTCGTACTTCGTGTCGACGAGAATCAGGCCCTTCTCAGCCGCAATCTTCGTTCCGATGTCGAACAACTTGTAAGTGTACTGCTCCATCAGCTCGTAGTCCTCCTTGCTCACGAGGCCCTGCGCGATGATTTCTTCCTTCGAGATATTTTCGTCATGACCCTCGTCGGCCTTGGTTGTCGGCGTGATAATTGGCGTCGGGAACTTCTGGTTCTCTTTCATGCCCTCAGGCAAAGCCACGCCGCAGAGCGTGCGTTCGCCAGCCTCGTAAGCGCGCCAAGCGGAACCGGTGAGGTAGCCGCGGATAATCATCTCGACGCGGAAGCCCTCGCACTTCAATCCCACCGTCACCATCGGGTCGGGAGTAGCGAGTTTCCAGTTCGGAACCACATCGGCCGACGCGTCGAGGAACTTAGCAGCAATCTGATTCAATACCTGTCCCTTGAACGGGATACCCTTTGGCAAAACTACATCGAACGCGCTGATGCGGTCGGTAGCCACCATCACCATGATGTCGTTATTAATGTCGTACACATCACGTACCTTTCCGTGATACACGCTGCGCTGACCCGGAAAGTTAAAGTTGGTCTGAGTTAATGTTTTCATCATTGTTCTCTATATTATGTTTAACCGATTTTGAATCCTCGTAATCTTTGTATGCATTCACGATGCGAGTCACCAGCTTATGCCGCACGATATCCTTGTCGGTCATTTCTATGAAACTGATGCCTTTTACGTCCTTCAGCACCTGCATCGCCTCAATCAGTCCGGAGCGGACCGAGCGCGGCAGGTCGATTTGCGTGATATCGCCCGTGATGATCATTTTTGTATTGTGCCCCATTCGTGTGAGGAACATTTTGATTTGTTGCGTCGTGGTATTCTGCGCCTCATCCAGAATCACCACAGCGTCGTTCAGCGTTCGGCCGCGCATGAATGCTAACGGCGCAATCTGTATGGTCTGCAACTCCATATACTCCTGCAGCTTCTGCGCAGGAATCATATCCTGCAGCGCGTCGTAGAGGGGTTGCAGATATGGGTCGATTTTGTCCTTCATGTCGCCTGGCAGGAATCCTAGTTTCTCGCCAGCCTCCACAGCCGGACGCGACAGAATGATGCGCCGCACCTCTTTATTCTTTAACGCGCGAACGGCAAGCGCAATGCTCGTGTATGTCTTACCCGACCCCGCAGGACCGATGGCAAACAACATGTCGTGCGTCTGGTAGTCGTCCACCAACCGCTTCTGATTCTCGCTCCGCGGCACGATGGCACGCCCGCTGATGCTATAACAAATGGCTGTCGTATCGGCACCGTCGGGATTGAGATTCCGTCCCTCCCCCTTAATGATATGGAGGATTGTCTCCTCGTTCAGCGAGTTATACTTTGCGCAGTAATCCTGAAGAGCCTGAATATGCTCCTCGAACTGACACATCTCCTCCTCGTCGCCCAGCACCTTCATCACGTTACCGCGCGCCACAATCCGCAACTTCGGATACAATGCCTTGATCATCTGCAAGTTGCAGTTGTTCACGCCGTAGAACGTTACTAAATCTATATCTTCTAATATGATATGTTTCTCAATCATCTTTTACGTTTCGTTAATCATACTGCCGACTAAAACGGCTTCGCACCCGCTGCCAGAGATGTCAGCACTTTATAATAGTTCTCGGGAGCGACACCCATCAGTTCGTTCTCCCACAATTCCCCCACCACATTGGGCGTGTATCGGCAGGCTATTTCCAGATTCTCGGCAAAGCGCTTCTCAAGTCCCAGCACATAATAACAATATGCGATATAGGGATAAGCCTTCACATGCTCAGGGTTGTCGGTCTCATGCGTCACCAACTTTAAGAACATCAATGCAGCCATCATATATTGCCGGCCCATCAGCTCAGAGGCAGCATACACCATCACGGCGATGGGATTATCGTCTTTCGCCGCTGCCGATATATACATCCCTACAGCTCGTGCTACGTCTCCCTTACTCAGAAGAATATTTCCTTTCTGCACCATGTGGGCAGGATTGTCGGGCATAATACGCAGCGCATTATTTACAGAACGCATCGCATCGGCGAAATAGCCGCCTTCACGATAAATGTCCGAAATAAACGACCACATGTCGCTCCTCATCCCTCTGTCAGTTATACACGGAATGACGATGCTTTGCTTCTCTTTCAGCAGACGATATGCCTCCTCTTTCTTCCCCGACTGCATCATACAGCTTGCCTGCATAATGCAATAGTAATCATCGCCCGACAGGTTGATATATTTCTGGAATGCCTTCACCGCCTCATCGTAATTGCCAAGTGACGCAAAACACTGTCCTTTCACCAACAGAGCCTGCGAATCGTCTGGATCAATCGCGAGCGCAAAATCCACAGAATTGAGAGCGCCTTCAACATCCATGGTCAGCATTTGTAGCGAAGCCAAATAAGTCCATCCCTGAGGGAGATAAGGATTGGAGTCAAGAATATGAGTATACAGCTCGATTTCTTTCTTGTACATGTGATGCTCGTTACATACTCTGGCAATATCCAAATCGATATCGTCACCAGGAACAGGCACACATTGTTTGATATAGCTGTCCACCCATAGGGTCAGCATCTCCGCCACATGTTTTTTTTCCGTCAAATCGGATACCGACATGATGACGTGCATAAATGCTTCACGCTTACGCGTTGCCCCCTCTTCCTGGTTCGGCATATCTTCACATTCCCTCATCTCGATTTTCAACCACTTCTTGAACAGCTTCTTTGCTTTCTCGTAATCGCGTTCTTTTCCACATGCCAGCTGACCGTGGAAATAATACACATCGTGGTCTTCCTCGGGGTCAAGATGCTCCAGAATTGTCTCTGCCTCATCAAATCGGCTCAAGGTGATGAGCACATTCGCTTTAAGCGACAGGAGAGCCTCCTCGTTAGGATGAAACGCCAACCCGTCTTCAATCACCTCAAACGCCTCCTCCATCGGGTTATGAGTCATATAGTATTCGGCAAGGTCGATAAACGCATCGGAGTCAAAGTAGGTGTTCCTACCTTGACGCCTCGATTGCTGATAGTCTTTCAACAACTCCTGAAATTCTACTGACTCTTCGTAATTATCCATCTACTAACTCGCTAACCGTTAACCCCTTAATTCGCTAGCCGGTAAACCTTAACCGCTAATCGCTATCCCTTCACACGCTAACCGCCAAACCTTAACCGCTATACCTTTTAACCGCTAATCGCTAACCAACAATTCTATTTCTTCCAATTATCCCTCAGTCCCACCGTGCGGTTGAAAATCAGATGTTCCGGTGTTGAATCAGGATCCACGTTATAATATCCGATACGCTGGAACTGCAGGTAGTCGAGTGGCTTACGCGTAGTCAGCCACTTCTCTACGTAGGCTTTCTTCACTTCCAGACTATCAGGATTGAGGAATGGGCGCATTGCCTCGATTCCTTTCACACCTCCGTGTTCATCGGAATATTTAGCGATCTCATCTCGAGGATTCTCCACCATCCACAGACGGTCGTAGTTTCTCACTTCTGCCTCAATACAATGACGACAGCTCACCCAGTGGATGGTCTTGCCCTTTATTTTCATATTGGCATTCGCCTCGCCTGTCTTGGTCTCTGGAATCAGCTCAGCATAAATCTCCGTAATATTACCATCGGCGTCTTTCTTGCAGCAATTCTCCTCAGGACAGCGGATAATATACGAGTTCTTCAGGCGCACTTCCTTACCTGGTCCCAAACGGAAGAACTTAGCTGGAGCATCCTCCATAAAGTCTTCGCGCTCAATCCACAGTTCGCGGCTGAATTCTATCTCGTGTGTTCCGTCGGATTCGTTCTCTGGATTGTTCACAGCCGTATAGACTTCCACCTTTTCTTCCGGGAAGTTGGTGATAATGAGTTTCACAGGATCTACGACTGCGCTCACACGCTGTGCTCGTTTGTTCAGGTCATCACGAACAGCACTCTCAAAGAGCGACATCTGGTTCAGCGCATCGAACTTAGTATAGCCAATCTTGTCGATAAAACTCAAGATGCCTTCCGGACTGTATCCACGACGTCGGAATCCGCAGATGGTCGGCATGCGAGGGTCGTCCCATCCGTTCACCACGCCTTCTTTCACCAGTACCAACAGGTTGCGCTTACTTAGCAGTATGTGGGTGAGGTTGAGCTTGTTGAACTCAATCTGACGTGGACGATTGTCATCAAGCGGTTGGTCGTCGCCACCTACCTGCTTTGCCCAATCCACGAACAAGTCGTAGAGCGGACGGTGACTCACGAACTCGAGCGTACAGATGCTATGCGTCACACCCTCCCAGTAGTCACACTGTCCGTGGGTGTAATCATACATCGGATAGGCATTCCACTTATGCCCCGTACGCCAATGAGGCAGATTGAGCACACGATACATGATCGGGTCGCGGAAGTGCATATTCGGGTTCGCCATATCAATCTTTGCACGAAGCACCATGCGTCCCGGCTCCATCTGTCCTGAATTCATCTCTTCGAACAGGCGAAGACTTTCCTCCACAGGACGATCACGATATGGTGAGTTTACGCCCGGCTGCGTAGGTGTACCCTTCTGATCAGCAATCTGCTCTGAGGTTTGTTCGTCCACGTACGCCTTACCTTGCTTGATAAGCTCTACCGCCAAATCCCACAGCTGCTGAAAGTAATCGCTGGCATAGAGCACATCGCCCCACTTGAATCCCAGCCATTCTATATCGCGCTTGATAGCTTCAACATACTCTGTATCTTCTTTCTGAGGATTGGTGTCATCCATACGCAGATTACAAACGCCTCCGTACTTCTTTGCAAGACCGAAGTCGATGGCGATAGCTTTGGCGTGTCCTATATGCAGATAACCGTTTGGCTCAGGCGGAAAACGTGTTTGCATTCGTCCTCCGTTCTTACCCTCTGCCAAATCGTTCTTTACAATCTCCTCGACGAAACTGATGGGTTCCGTCCTTACTTCTTCCTTGATTTCTTCTGTCATATATCTTTAGTCTTCAATAATCTAATTATTATTTGTCTTAGGTGTGATGACAAAGGTAAAACTACGGTCCTTACAAGGCATCTGATACTCCTGACGAGGCCATGCTCCCCATGAGTTGACACAGCCAAGTCCCATCTGACTCTGTGCGATATGTACACAGGTGTAAGGACGTGGAGTCAAGTCACCACTGTGCCACTGAGCCTTGTTCTCGCTCGGGTCGAGGTCGTCGTAAGTGTATGGAACAGCACAGCACTCCATTGGTTCCGTACCCTCGAAACGCAACCCAGGATGACTTGTTGCTTTGTCATACATATCCCAATAGCGCACACCTGTCTTATTACCAGATTCCTGTGGGCGGACATAGCCCCAATACTGACTTGCAACAGTCTGGCCATATGTGTCGAGCATGGCACCACCGTTGCGGTCTGCATAGTTTTCATGCGGTCCTTTGCCATAGAAACTAATCTGGTCGTACCTGCCAGGTACCTCAAGCTGCATGCCAAATCGCATCATCTGCGGGAACTTTCCTGCATCCTCACCCGCTGTCATTGTCTCTGTAACAATAATCTTTCCTGCTGGCGTGATGACATACTTCAGAGTGAGTTTGGGCTGCGCTGCCTGCTGCTGTTGTTGTGGCTGCTGTTGCTGCTGCCCGAACTGTCCACGCTGACGTTGCTGCTGCTGAGTGACACCTATTGTATATTCTGCCTTCACTACGTAGTTGGCACCCTCTTGATCGGCACTAAACGAACTCATACGCATTGATGGATTTCTCCATGTACGCAGACTCCGTTGCATACCGGCTCCGTGGTCGTTATCTGTCGGAGCACGCCAGAAGTCAGGACGCATCTCAAAGCCCTCCTGTAACATTGGCATACCTTGATAGTCGATGTGAGAGATATAACCGTTTCGTTTGTTGAAGGTCACACTCATATCCTCTGCCTTCAGAACCAAGAACACCTGATGCTCTTCTTTCTGTACAGGGTCGCCACCTGCTGCAATCAATGCATCGGGTTTCACATACTGATAGTCTGTTAGCACGAACTGGTCTTTAGCCAGTACGTCGCCTGTCGTCAACAGTCCCGTATTAGTTGTCGGTCGATAGTTCACCGTACAAACCACTTCCTTGCCTGTAATGTCGTTGCGCTTCATTGCCTTTGCCAGCTCGGGCAAAGCAATCACTTTGCGGCTCTGAGGCTTGATATTCAGTTTCGCAACATCGATGGTTCCGCTTCCGAGCGACAGGTTTGCATTTGCATCAATAGCATTAATCTTGTAATACAGAGTGACGTTCTCTATCGGCGCAAAGAAATTCTCATTGTAGATTTCCACTTTTCCGCTCTTTGCATCCACAAGTTTCGTCCAAATGTTCTGATAGTAATACTGCACCTCATATCCATGTGGATTCGGCTCACGGTCGGGATTGATCACACCGTTACAGTTGAAGTTGTTGTCGCTGGCAGGATAGCGTCCGTAGTCGCCTCCGTAGGTCCATATCTGCTTACCTGTGATCTTGCTCTTGCCGCGCAATCCTTGATCGATGAAGTCCCAGATATATCCACCCTGATAAGCTGGGTACTGACGCACAAGGTCCCAATACTCCTTGAATCCACCAATCGAGTTACCCATCGCGTGCGCATACTCACACTGAATCAATGGACGTGGGTTCTCACCCTGCGAATAGCGTTCACAACCATTATAGTCATAATACATTGGGCAGTAGATATCTGTCTTTCCATTCTGTCCTGCCTGCTCATACTGGCATGGACGTGAGGGGTCATACTGCTTCACCCAATCATAGCTATCCTCAAAGTTCTTACCATAACCTGCCTCATTACCAAGTGACCATACGATGATAGCAGGGTGATTCTTATATGCCATCAAGTGGTGTTTCTGACGTTCCACATGTGCATCGTGATAGTCTTCACGGCGAGCCAGCGTTCCTTCGCCATAACCCATTCCATGGCTCTCTATGTTCGTTTCGGAAGTCATATAGATACCATATTCATCGCATAGGTCATACCAGCGAGGGTCATCAGGATAGTGACAGGTACGCACAGCATTCACGTTCAACTGCTTCATCACCTTGATGTCCTGCACCATACGTTCATAGCTCACTACATATCCGCCGTCTGGATCGAGTTCGTGGCGGTCCACACCCTTAATCAGAACAGGCTGACCGTTCACCAGCAGCTGACGGTTCTTGATTTCCACCTTACGGAATCCTATACGCTGAGGAATCACCTCCAACAAGTTACCATTGGCATCCTTCAGACGCACCAGCAGCATATAGAGGTTTGGTGTTTCTGCACTCCACTTCTTAATATCGATAAGGTTGATATGATCTGCCTTCTGGCCTGCAGGGAACGAGAAGTGAGCGATGCTCTTCTCTCCGTCATACAACTGATAGTCCACCGTTGTGCCTGCACCATTCTCCACATCAACATCCAGTGCCAACACACCATGACGATAGCCAGGCTGCAGGTCTGCATGGACAAAGAGGTCACGGATATGTGCCTGAGGGCGAGAGAAAATATAACACTCGCGAGCCAGCCCACATAGACGCCAGAAATCCTGATCCTCTAAGTATGAGCCGTCACACCAGCGCATCACCTGCATGGCGATGAGATTCTGACGACCGGGTTGCACAAATCGGGTGATATCGAACTCCGCAGCCACCTTCGCATCCTCGCTATAGCCCACATACTGACCGTTGACATACACCATGATATTACTCGTAGCCGATCCGATGTGAATATACACCTTCTGACCCTGCCAGTCAGCAGGAATCATGAACTGGCGACGATACGAGCCGACATGGTTTGCTAAATCCTGAACATAAGGCGGATTCGTACGCCAGTCGTTGCGCCATGCATATTGGTTGTTCACATAGATGGCATCGCCATAGCCATTCAGTTCCCACATACCTGGCACAGGCATCGTGCCCCACTTTGAGTCGTCGTAGTCAGTGCGGAAGAAACCAGCAGGACGTTCGTTCGCATTTGCCACCCAGTGGAATTTCCATGTTCCTTCCATTGTGATGAACCGCTTTGACTGCTCTTTCTTACGTGCCTGAGCCAACGCATCGCTCTCATAGGCAAAATAAGTAGCCACATTATCCATTCGGTTGTCAGCATTCACTCTTGGGTTGTTCCAAGGCTGATCAGGTTGAGCCTGTGCCATGATTACCGTCATAGCTGCTCCTAGTGCAAAAATCAGTTTTTTCATACTTAGTCTATTTATTAGCATTTTAATTTCTATATTTGATGCAAAGGTACAAAAAAAACAGTAAACGCAACCACTATCTGCAAAAAAAAGCGGGAAACAGAGGTGAGTTCCACCATAAAAACACCATTTTCAACATCTAAACATAGTTTCACTTCTAAAAGGACATCACTTCATCAACCATTATACTGCCATCAATCCGGCAAAATAGCAATGACAAAAAAAAGCAGGCTCCCAATAGGAGTCTGCTATCATTGTGTCGTGACGTGACGACTTTAAGCTTCTGCAGGAGTAACTGAGATGGTTGAACGGTTCTTGTAACCCTTCTTGAAGGATACGAAGCCATCAACCAAAGCGTACAAAGTATCATCCTTTCCCTGACCTACGTTCTTGCCTGGGAAGTGCTTGTTACCACGCTGACGTACGAGGATGTTACCTGCCTTAGCGAATTCGCCACCGAACAATTTAACACCGAGTCGTTTGCTGTGTGACTCACGGCCGTTCTTTGAACTACCTACACCTTTTTTATGTGCCATGTTTCTGTCTGTTTTTTAA
>JAEEGL011958833.1_pt1 | contig 93644 bp, 88 predicted proteins | sample 9134231 | NCBI WGS metagenome assembly JAEEGL01 (sample SAMN16246548, study PRJNA631951) | gut metagenome | biome: gut microbiome; feature: rumen; material: fiber-attached | host: Bos | place: Iran: Karaj | collected 2018-10 | reverse complement strand
TTTGGATATAATAGTCGTTGCGAGTTGAAAAACCGCATATCGGGGTGTGGCTCAGTTTGGCTAGAGCGCTGTCTTAGGGAGGCAGAGGTCGCAAGTTCAAATCTTGTCACTCCGATTTTTATTTTTACTGTTGTTTTACACATGATTATGTTATAATAATCATGTGTATTTTTTTTATACGCGTAAAACGGCCGAACGGTCGCAATATATGTATGAGGAGAGGGGTTATGGAAAGCAAGATTCTTATGGAAAGCGGAACTAATGAACTTGAAGTTCTCGAATTTACCATAGCGGGCAATTCGTACGGGATTAATGTTGCCAAGATAAGAGAAATTATCAATTATCAGGAAGTTACGCCTATTCCCAATTCACATCCGAGTATCGAAGGTATTTTTATGCCGAGAGATACCATGATTACGGCGGTAGATCTTTCAAACTGCCTGCAGCTCGGGGAAGGAAAACCCGGCGGTCTTTTCATCATTACGAATTTCAACAAACTTGACGTGGCATTCCATGTTGAAAACGTAATCGGTATTCACAGAGTTTCGTGGACTCAGATCATGAAGCCCGAAACAACATTGTCAAATACGAACGACGGCATTTCCACGGGAATCGTTAATATAAACGGAAAACTGATAGTAATCCTTGATTTCGAGAAAATCGTTTCGGACATCAATCCCGAAACCGGTATTAAATTCTCCGAAATCGAAGAACTCGGCGAAAGAAGAAGAAACGATATTCCGATTGTTTTCGCCGAGGATTCGGCTCTTTTGAAGAAACTCGTAAAAGAATCTCTGATAAAAGCCGGATATACCAATGTAATGTCTTGCGACGACGGACAGGAAGCGTGGGACATAATTTGCGATGCACAGCAAAAAGGAATAATCAACGAAGTCTGTCAATTGGTGATTACGGATATCGAGATGCCCAGAATGGACGGATTCAGGCTGTTGAAACTTATTAAGGACGACAGCAAGCTCAAAACCCTTCCCGTAGTTATCTTTTCCTCTCTCATCAATGAGGAAATGAGAAAGAAAGGTGAAGCGCTCGGAGCGGATGCACAGCTTTCGAAACCTGAGATAGGAAATCTGGTAAGAGAAGTGGATGCATTGGTTAACCGATAAGAATCAGCCGAGATTAATTCTCGGCTGTTTTAGATATTATTTGATTCATTAAAGGAGATATCGGATGGCTTCTGACGAAGAGATTTTCGACAAACCCGAAAACGAAGACGTAATCGAAGACGAAATTGCCAAAATGATGGAAGAATTCAATTTGGGCGATGAAATCCCGGGCGTATCCGAGTCCGAGGACTCGGACGAAACGTTATCGGAGTTTGGCGCAGGCAATCCCGAAAAAATTAATATAGACGAGATTGATTCACTCGGCCTTTTGGAGGAATTCCCTTCATCTGACGAGGAATTTCCCACGGAAGAAGTTCTTGACATGGATGAAATCGATGCCATTCTTTCCGACATTTCCGATGTTCATCCCGAGAGAAACAAGAGTGCAAAAGAGCTTGAAGACAGAATAGCCAAATACGAGGAAAACCCCGAGGCTGCGGAAGAAGCTCTTTTGGAAGAAGCCCGGGAAAACGAAGATACCGAAGAAACCGGAATTGAACCTTCGGAAGAAATATCCGCTTCGGATGATTCCGGCTCTGATCAAAACCTTTCGGATGATGATTTTTTGAGTACTCTCGAAAATGTAGAGGATCTTTTGGCCGAAGTTGAAAACAAAGCCAGGGAAGAAGACGGGAACAGCAATGCCGAAATAATCGAAGGTCAGGATGCCGACGTTGACGAAATAAACGATATTCTGAAAAAGTCCGACAACAACGAAGCCGTAAACGACGATCTTTTATCCATGATCGAAGGACTCGACAACGTTGATAATTCCGAATCGGAAGGAATGTTTGACGACGATTCGAAGGAAGAGACCGAAGAAGGCAAAAAAGAAAAGAAAGCAAAGAAGAAAAAGAAGAAAAAAGCCAAGGGCGAAGCCGAAGCGGAAACAGAAGAAGGAAGCGAAGGCGAAGACCTTGAATTCGAAAATAAGGACACGAATGAAAAGAAGGGATTCTTTGCCGGACTTTTAGGCTTTATTTTTGATGAAGGCGACGAAGAAGCCGAAGAAGGCGAAGGAACCGAAAAGGCCGAAGGCGAAGAAGCCAAAGGCAAAAAGAAAAAAGACAAAAAAGGCAAAGGAAAAGGCAAGGGCAAGGGAAGCACACCTGCCGACGAAAATGCCGCAATAGAAGCCGAACTCGAAGAAGAAGACAAGAAAGCCAAAAAGAAGAAGAAAAAAGACAAAAAAGACAAGAAACCCGCAAAGGCTTCGAAACCCAAAAAAGAAAAGAAAGTCGAAGAAGAGGAAGAAACAAAATCCGGAATCAAAAAGCCGGGTATCGTTGTCAGCATGTTCTTTTGCGTAACCGTGCTTGCGATAGTTCTTCTTGCGGCAGTTGCGGGACCCAAACTCATAGCGAGAAAAGAAGCTGCGATTGCTTATTACGAGGGCGATTACGAAACCGCAAGCAACAAACTCTACGGATTGAAATTAAACAAATCCGACGAATTGATTTATCGCAAATCGTCGCTTTTGTTCAGGCTCGAACTCTTCCTTGAAAAGGCGGATGCGTACGAGATTTCCGGTGACGATACAAAATGCCTCGATTCCCTTTTTGCGGCTTATTCGGAAGCGGAAGAAATATATCCCGTTGCGAAGGATTTGAATATTACCGAAGAGGTCGACGTATTTAAGGATAAGGTCGTAAAAAAGATAAAAGACAAATACGGCTTGTCACGCGACGATATAGCGATTGTATGCGAAATGAAACCGGTATATTACACCATAGCGGTTGAAAATATAATTGCGGGCAGGGATTACAGGGAAAATACCCCCGAAGCGATTAAGGAAGATACGAATGAGGCTTTTGACGTCGAAGAAAACGAAGAGACAAAAGAAGCCGAACTTGAAGATCTTCTTCCCGAAGAAAAACTCATAAACCGGTAGGAGGCTTAAATGATTGCAATAATTGATTACGATGCCGGAAATATAAAAAGCGTCGAGAAAGCAGTTTTGAAACTCGGATACGACTGCGTTATCACAAGAGACAAAGAAGTGCTTAAAAAAGCCGACAAACTGATTCTTCCGGGAGTCGGCGCATTTAAGGATGCAATGGACAAACTAAACGAATACGGGCTTACCGAAGTCATAAAGGAACTCGTGCTGGATAACGGTAAACCGTTACTCGGAATATGCCTCGGATTACAGCTTCTTTTCGAATCGAGCGAGGAAAACCCCGGAGTCGAGGGACTGGGCCTGTTAAAGGGCAAAATCGTCCGTATTCCCGAGGGAGACGACAGAAAGATTCCGCATATGGGCTGGAATTCTTTGTATTTCCCCAAAAAGAGCATTCTTTTTGACAAGGTGGTTAAAGGAAGTTTTGTATATTTTGTCCATTCGTATTATCTTGAAGCTCAGGACAAGAATATAGTGGCCGCAACATGCGAATACGGTGCCACAATCGAAGCTGCCGTTGAATGGGGAAATATTTACGCCACGCAGTTTCATCCCGAAAAAAGTTCTTCGGTGGGCATGAAAATACTGAACAATTTCCTGGAGGCATAAATGCATACTAAAAGAATTATCCCGTGTCTTGACGTTAATGCCGGACGCGTGGTTAAAGGAGTTAATTTTGTTAATTTAATAGATGCCGGAGATCCCGTCGAATGTGCGCTCGCCTATGACAAGGCAGGTGCGGACGAGCTTGTGTTTTTGGATATTACGGCAAGCTGCGATGCAAGAGATACCGTCGTTGACATGGTAAGAGCCGTTGCCGAAAGCGTTTTCATTCCTTTTACCGTCGGCGGAGGCATAAGAAGCGTCGATGATTTCAAAAAGATTTTAAGAGAGGGTGCCGACAAGGTGGCCGTCAATTCTGCGGCGATCATGGATCCGACACTTATAGCGAGGGCTGCCGACAAATTCGGTTCGCAATGTGTGGTTGTCGCCATAGACGCCAAGAAAAGAGCTGACGGAAGCGGCTGGAACATTTATAAAAACGGCGGAAGAGTCGATATGGGCATCGATGCCGTCGAATGGGCTCAAAAAGCCTGCGAACTCGGTGCCGGAGAGATTCTTTTGACCAGCATGGACTGCGACGGAACCAAGAACGGATACGATATCGAACTTACAAGAACGATAGCCGAAAGGGTATCCGTACCCGTAATCGCGTCAGGCGGAGCCGGAACGATGGAGCATTTCAAGGAGGCTCTCACAGACGGAAAGGCGGATGCCGCACTCGCTGCAAGTCTTTTTCATTTCAAGGAACTGGAAATCAGAGAAGTCAAGAAATACCTGGCTAACGAAGGAATACCCGTGAGGTTATAAAAATGCCGCCTATTCAGGGAGAGTGGGAAAAAGCCCTAAAACCGGAATTTGACAAAGAATATTATATAAATTTATACAAAAAGCTGATTGAAGAATACAGGCATTATACCGTTTTTCCGCCCAAGCAGGACATATTCAACGCGTATCATCTTACGCCTCTTGACGATGTCAAAGTCGTTATTTTGGGTCAGGATCCCTATCACGATGTCGGACAGGCGCACGGCCTTTGTTTTTCGGTGCAAAAAGGCATAGACATTCCTCCGTCCCTGAAAAATATCTACGAGGAATTGCACAGCGAACTCGGCTGCTTTGTTCCGGACAACGGTTTTTTGGAAAAATGGGCTTCTCAGGGCGTTTTTCTTTTAAATGCCGTACTTACGGTAAGGGCTCACAATCCTCAGTCCCATCAGGGTATCGGATGGGAAAAATTCACCGATGCGACAATAAAAATCCTTAATGAACAGGACCGGCCCATGGTATTCATGTTATGGGGCAAATCGGCGATTTCCAAAAAAGAGCTTTTAAACAATCCGAAACATCTGATTCTTACCGCGCCCCATCCTTCGCCGCTGTCGGCATACAGGGGATTTTTCGGCTGCGGACACTTCAAAAAAGCCAATGATTTTTTAAGGGAAAACGGACTTGGGGAAATAGACTGGCAGATAGAAAATATACAATAATCTTTTTCGGTCAAAAAGTGTCAGAAAAAAAGGGGTTAACTTAATAATAAAGTTTGATTTTTGACACTATAAAGTATATAATAAATAATGGTGTGGGTTTTATGGAAGATTCACCCAAACTGACATTTTGGGGAGGCATTCATGAAAGAATTAATGATAATGTATCATCCTGTTAAGAAGGAGATTCGTTTTCTGGCCAAGGCAAAAGGCGAATTCGTGGAGATTCCTTATGCCATGTGCCCCTGGCTCAATCAGTACGGGCCCGACAACGGCGAATTCTTGCTTCAGAATCACGGAAATAAATTCTTTGATGATATTTGGGAACAATTCTTAAGAGATAACGTTAACCTTGTATTCAAGGGTACCAAGGTTGACTATGATGACTTCGTAAAGAAAGTCAGAGAATACAACAAATCCGTTTCGGAGGACAGATTTAAGGTAAAGCAGTTTATCGAACTTCCTTCCGTTACGGACATTTATACTGCAATCGCAGACTTCTGTGACGAAACGCTTTCGACATTCGATACCGAACTTCAAAATTCCGATATCAGAAAATCTTTTGTCGAAAGAAAGACGGAATTCGAATCCAAAAAAGCAAAACTTAACAATTCGGATGTAAACCTTTGCCTTGTAGGTACATATTCTTCGGGTAAGTCCACATTTATCAATGCGCTTATCGGAAAGAGAATCCTTCCCGAGAGTATCAACTCCGAAACGGCAAAGATGTTCAGAATAAAGAACTCCAAAGAGCCTTCGGTTTCGTTCGTCATCAAGAGAGGCGATTCCGACAATTCAGTAATTGCCAATATCGTATGGGATGCGGAAAAGAAGAGATTTGCTTTCCATGCGGACGGAGAATGCGAGATTACTCAGGAAAAGATCAATTCCGAAGTAAACTCCGCGCTCATGTTCAGACTTCAGCAGCATGAACAGCTTTATCAGGTTCTTAAAAAATTAAACGACATTCCCAATTCGGGAACGGACGAGAATGAGGAATACATCGACGGAATCATCGAAGTAAGTTTCCCCATCCCGCTTGACGAAAACATCAACTTTACGTTTTACGATACACCCGGTACGGACTCCAATTCCAACGAACACCTTCTCGTACTTCAGAAGGCGCTTGCTCAGCAGACCAACTCGATTTTGATTGTTCTTTACGAGCCGACCAAGATGGAAGGTACCGGAAACTCGATTCTCTACAACCTGATCAATTCAAGCAACAGAGAAAACGAGGCAACAACCATCGACCTTACGAGATCGCTTCACGTAATCAACCAGGCCGATACCAAATCCCTTACGGATCTTCAGCTTTTGAAGAAAAAGAAAGTCGAAGTTACTCTTAAGGAAACCGACAAGATTTACAACGAAGAGGCACAGCAGATCGACCTTTCGAAAGAAAGACTCTTCTTCGTATCTTCGAAGGCCGCATATATTGCAAAGGCCATCGGAAACAACGTTGATACCGAAGATGAAAGAAGATGGCTTGCCAACCACAAGAATGAGATTAACAACGATCCCGTTGACGATCCTTTCAGAGTGGACAATATAAAAGTCGATGTAGATACCGGTATGTATTTCAAACTTGACAAGCTTGCGCGTTCCGACAACGAAACAAAAGCTTTGATTAAGGATTGTATCGACGAATTAAAGAAATGTCAGAATCCCGAAGACTCCAGTCTTTATCCGATTCTCCACAGAATCTACGTCAACTCCGGTATGTATGCGATTGAAAAAGAAATCATCCAGTACGGCCAGAAATATGCACTCGCCGTTAAGGCCAAAGGTCTTTACGACGGCATCAAGAGCGTCGTTGATTTTATCCGTGAAGACTACGAAGTAATCGAAAATCAGGCAAGACTTTCGAAAGAAGAAATCGAAAGAAACATCAACACCATGAAGACAAGCATGGTTAAGGATATCGACGAAGCATATGCCGATTACCTTCAGAACATGACTACCGAAAACATGGTATTCCAGATTGACGATATCAACCAGCTCTACACGGTAATGGGTAACCGTCAGATTCAGGCGGGTAAGATTGCTGACAAGATGAAATGGATTGCTCTCCGTCCCGAAGTATTCGAAGAGAAGAACAACATCATCAGAAACGAACTTAACAGATACCTTCAGGAAATCGACGATAATTACAAAAACAACCGTGGAAGAATTCTCATTCAGCAGATTGACGAACTCAAGGGTATCATCATCAAGAAGATTTCCGGTTACAAGGGAATCGACGAAGAGATTATCAAGAGAATTACGAACGTTGCGGATACGCAGGTTCCTCCTTCAAGTCTTAAGGCTTTGAAGATGGATGAATATATCAACAAGCAGAAGGCGATTTTCATCTTCTCCACAAATGATAAAAAGTCCTACAAGAACGACGTTGAAACGATGTTCGCAAATACAACCAAGGTTCAGTTCGATTCGTATATCGAAGAAATAACAAAGGTTGCAATCGATAAGACCGCGGAACTTGTTCAGGAATTCAAGAACAATATCGATATCATTTCCGCCAACCTCGAACTTCTCATCAAGGACGAGGAAAAAGCCAGCGCAGAACAGGCTAAGGCAAAAGCGGTACTCGATCTTGTCGAAAAGAAGGATAAAGAGCTTAACATGAGAATCTGGGGCGAGGATAAAGAAGACAAGCCCATCGATGTTAACGATACCGATCTCGAAGACGAGGGCGAAGAATAAAACAATATAATAAGGGGGGTCAAGAATTTGACCCTCTTTTTTTATGCCCGGCATAAATATTTTTACCCGATATATAATCAAAAGGAAATCAAAATGTGGTGGATTTTGCTTGTACTTCTTTACGGACTCCTTAAAGGCGGGAGAGAAATAGTAAAGAAGAAATCGCTTGAAAAGAATACCGTTATAGAAGTATTGATAATATATACGCTTCTTTCGTTCGCGTTTGTGCTTCCCGGAATCAAAAACGCCCTCGAGGTGAATTATCTTTATCTTCTTCCGATAGCGTTAAAATCGTTTGTGATATTCGTGGCGTGGATTTTGTCTTTTAAGGCAATCAAACAGATGCCGGTAAGCCTCTACGGCGTCATAGATCTCTCGCGCGTCGTATTCGCTTCGGGACTCGGAATCATAATTCTTCACGAAGAAATGACTCCGACGACGATAATCGGTTCTATTCTTGTCTGCATAGGCGTTCTTTTGTGTGAGAGAAGAAAGAATTTAAAAGACGAGAAGGTAAGCTTTAAGATAGTATGCTTCACGATGATTTCCTGTCTTTTTAACGCGATTTCCGGCGTAATGGATAAAATACTCACCAAACATGTTACGAGCACGCAATTACAGTTTTGGTATATGCTGTTTCTGGTGTTGTATTATATAATATATATAATCGCCACGAAAGAAAAAATCCGCATAAAGAGCGCGATTAAAAACTATTGGATATGGATACTCGCGATTATGTTTGTAATAGGTGACAAGGCTTTGTTTATAGCAAACGGCATGCCTGAGTCGAGAGTTACCGTCATGACGCTCGTAAAGCAAAGCTGCTGCATTGTAACCATTCTTGCGGGCAAATTGATATTCAAAGAGAAAAACATCGGATACAAGCTCGTATGCGCCGCAATCATCATCACGGGCATAGTTATCGCCGTATTGTAAATTAAGAGGAAAACAAAATGAAATTCGTAATTCAAAGAGTTACTAAAGCGAGTGTTGTCGTCGAACAAAAAACGGTAGGTAAAATCGATAAGGGATTTCTTGTACTTATCGGCATAAGCGGAAGCGACACAAAGAAAATTGCCGATAAAATGATTAAGAAAATGCTTGGTTTAAGAATATTTGAAGACGAAAACGGCAAAACAAATTTATCGCTTGAAGATGTGGGAGGAGAACTCTTTTTGATTTCGCAGTTTACGCTTTATGCCGACTGCAAAAAAGGCAACAGACCTTCATTCACGGATGCGGGTGCGCCCGATATGGCAAACGCAATGTACGAATACATAATCGGTGAATGCGAAAAGAGCGGCAAAAAGGTCGAAAAAGGGATATTCGGAGCCGACATGAAGGTTGAACTTTTAAACGACGGCCCATTTACAATCGTGCTTGATTCGGCACAGATAATGTAAATTATTTAATCGAAAACGGATATGGATAAAAAAGAATTAAGAAAAAAATATATTGAAATAAGAAAAAACATAAGCGAAGAGTCAAGAAAAGAACAGTCGGACATGATTGCGAAAAAACTTATCGGACTGATCGAAGAAAACGATTTCGATTCGGTATTCCTTTATGCTCCCAAAGAATATGAAACTGATGTTCTCGGGGTTTTTGAAGCATGCGGGGGAATACCGTTTTGTTTTCCGAAATGCCAAAACGGCTCGATGGATTTTTACGAAGTCGACGATTTGAACAAACTTGAAAAAGGCAGTTTCGACGTGATGGAACCGAACGGATTATGCAAGGCTTTCGAATATTCGAAGGATAAAAAAATCCTTATTGCTGTTCCGGGTGTGGCATTCGACGAATCGGGTTACAGAATAGGGTACGGAAAAGGTTTTTACGACAGATTTTTCGAGGAAAAAAAAGATTGCGATTTTTTAAAAGCAGGAGTTTGTTTCAGAGAATGTTTCATAAAAGATGTCATGCATGAAGCGAATGACGTTCCGGTTGATTTTGTACTTAAAGCATAAAAGAAAATTACGGTTTTTTAACAGGTTTTTTATAGAATGTTTCGTTGAAAATAAAGCGGGAAAATGATAAAATAAGATATGATGTGAGGTAATTTTACTTCAGGTATCGAAGGGGGCAAAATTTAATATGAAACTTCATTTTATCGGGGCGGATCACGAGGTAACCGGAAGCTGTCATTGCCTGGAAGCATGCGGAAAGTGGATTCTGGTTGACTATGGTATGGAGCAGGGTATTAACGTTTACGAAAATGCCGAACTCCCTTGTGCTGAGAGTGACATCGATTATGTTTTTCTTACTCATGCACATATTGACCATACGGGACTTCTGCCTCTTTTATATTCCAAAGGATTCAAGGGCAAGGTTATTGCCACCGAAGCCACAAGGGACCTTTGCAGCATAATGCTTCGAGACTGCGCGCACATTCAGATGCAGGAAGCTGAATGGAAGAGCAGAAAAGCCAAAAGAGGCGCAAAGGATTTTGACGTAAAACCTCTTTACACGATGGAAGACGCGGAAGGAATAATCCGTAAAATCCTTCCTTTTGCATACAATGCCCAATACGATCTTTGCGAGGGCATACAGTTCAGATTTACTGATGTAGGACATTTGCTCGGTTCATCGAGTATCGAAATCTGGATTACCGAGGAAGAAGAAACAAGAAAGATTGTATTTTCCGGAGACCTCGGAAATGTCAACGATCCGATTTTGAAAGATCCTTCGTTCACCGAAGAAGCCGATTATGTCGTAATGGAATCGACATACGGCGACAGATATCATGCGAAAGACAGACCCGATTATGTGCTCGAACTTGCCGATATTATTCAAAAGACGTTCGATCGCGGCGGAAATGTGGTAATTCCTTCTTTTGCGGTCGGCAGAACGCAGGAAATGCTTTATTTCCTGAGACAGATTAAAGCGGAAGAACTTATCAAAGGACATGATGATTTCAAAGTATATGTGGATTCGCCCCTTGCGGTGGAAGCAACGGAAGTATTCCAGAAGAATATTTACAACTGCTTTTCCGAGCAGGCGATGGAACTTGTAAGACAGGGAATCAATCCCCTTCTTTTCCCGGGTCTTAATCTTACGATTACATCGGACGAATCCAAGGAAATAAACTTCGATTCCGAACCCAAGGTAATTATTTCGGCATCGGGTATGTGTGAAGCGGGTCGTATAAGACACCATTTAAAACACAATCTTTGGAGAGAAGAATGTACGATTCTTTTCGTGGGTTATCAGGCCGTAGGAACGCTCGGAAGAATCCTTGTCGACGGAGTGGACGAAGTCAAATTATTCGGCGAACCCATTGAAGTCAATGCGCATATCGAAGTGCTCGCAGGCATGAGCGGACACGCCGATAAGGGCGGCCTCATCGAATGGGTAAGCGCATTCAGAAAGAAACCCGCCAAAGTATTCATAGTTCACGGCGAAGATTCCGTATGCAATATTTTTGCGGACTGTTTAAAAGACGAATACGGTTTTGATACATATGCTCCTTTCAGCGGCACGGTATACGATCTGATGGCCGACGAAATCGAATACGAAGCATATCCGAAACCCGTCGAAAAGAAAGATCCCGCAAAGAGAGTTACCGAAGTGTTTGCAAGACTCCTCGCGGCAGGAAACAGACTGCTTCAGGTTATCGAAAGAAATCAGGGCGGCGCAAACAAAGACCTTGCGAAATTTGCGGACCAGATCAATTCGCTTTGCGACAAATGGGACAGATAATAACAAAAACAAAAGCCTCTGCTTCGGCAGGGGCTTTTTATGTATGTTAATGATTTTATTTCTTTTGCTGATAAACAGGGTCCGAGGGGTATCCGCCTTTTAATTTCTGCATTCCGCGCTGAATCGCATCCTTCGAATTTTTCCAGTCGGCATCCTTGTTTCGGTAATCGTATTTTTCGATAAGCCACGAAACGTCTTCCTGAAGGCGTGCCATATTGTTTTGCATGAGAGGAAAGAGCATATTGAAGAATTCTTCCTTTTGCTTGTCGTTAAGCCTTGTCTCGGCCGCTTCGCACAAATCTCCGAAATGAGTCAGGCAGAAACCTTTTGAATTTTTTATCTTTTCGACGAATTCAGCGTCCTTCTTGTACATTACAAAAAAGGTATCGAGATATCTTTCGTACATTTCATTAAAAGAATTGCATATATAGCAGGATTCTTCCCTTGTTTTGACCCATGCGGCGACGGAATTCTTCATTTCCACTTTCGAGGATTTGGAAAATTTAGCCATCATCGATGTTTTGCCGGGCTTATAGGAAGAGGTCGCATCCTGAAGCTGTCTTCTGGTTTCCATATAATGGGTTTTTAAAATCCATGCGTTTCCGAGCGTATTGCCGTAGTCAAACATTTTTTTGAAATGAGCTCTGCAAAAGCCTGCTTTGTCGGTTTTTTCGCGCATATCGGCTTCCATATACGAGGAGCCGGAGCCCAAAACCAAATCCAAAAGATCCTGCTCGACATCTCTTTCCACAAAACAGAAAGGGCATTCGTCAGCTGCGTTTACGGCATCGTTCATGGGTATTGTATAGAGTTTTTCTTTCATAAAACCTCCGAATGGGTTGATTTTAAAACATTTATATTTTATCAATGCTTAAATAAAGAGTCAAATTGATGCGTTAAATCTCTTTTTACGGTGAACTTGTAAATAAAATACAATAATGATATAATAACTTGTTGTTTTATGCGATAATAGGGAAGTTATACAGGAGACTTGCATATGATACATGTTGCAGTAATGGGACACGGTACCGTAGGAAGCGGTGTCGTTGAAATAATCGATAAAAACAAAAAGGAAGTCGATGCCGCATCAAAAGATGAGGTCTGTGTCAAGTATATTCTTGATTTGAGAGATTTTCCGGGAGACCCTCATGAGGATTTGTTAATCAAGGATTATAAGATTATTGTCGACGATCCCGAGGTCGATATTGTTGTAGAAGCCTTGGGAGGTATCGATCTTGCTTATAAATACACGAAGGAGGCTCTTTTAAACGGCAAAAGCGTTGTTACGTCAAACAAGGCTGTTGTTGCCGAGCACGGCGTTGAACTTTTGAAGATTGCAAAAGAGAAGAACTGCTCATATCTTTTCGAAGCCAGCGTCGGAGGCGGTATTCCCATCCTTCGTCCTTTAAACACGAGTTTCAGGGCTGAACGTATAGAAGGCATTACGGGTATTTTGAACGGTACAACCAACTTCATGCTTACGAAAATGGATGAAGAAGGCTGCGATTACGATGATGTTTTAAAGGAAGCGCAGTCCAAAGGATATGCCGAGAAAAATCCCGAAGCCGATGTATGCGGATATGATGCATGCAGAAAGATTGCCATTTTGACATCGCTTTCCATGGGAAAGACGGTTCATTATCAGAATATAACGACCGAAGGCATTACGAATATCAATAAGGTTGATTTTGAATATGCCAAGAAAATGGGCGCGTCCGTAAAACTTCTCGGATTAAGCCGCAATCTTGACGGAGAATGCATGGCTTTGGTTGCTCCTTTCATGGTAAGCGACAAGAGTCCTTTATATGCAGTCAGAGGCGTGTTCAATGCCGTAATGGTCAGAGGAAACATGTTAGGGGATACACTTTTCTACGGTCAGGGCGCCGGCAAACTTGCTACGGCAAGCGCAATAGTGTCGGACATCGTTGACTGTTCAATCAACAAAGGGAAGACGATTGAATGTACGTGGAAAGACGAAGAAGCCGTTATGGCCGATGACTCAAAGAAAGTGTTTAATTATTTCATACGTGTAAAAAAGGAAGCGTTTGACAATCTTGTCAAAAGCGTGGGAATCAAAGAAAAAGTTGTTGTTGAATCCGTTTCGGACGAAATCGGTTTTGTCAGCGACAGAATTTCGGAAGACAAGTTTTTGAAAGCAAAGGAAATCTGTTCGAATTCGATAATTAATTATATCCGTATTTTGGATATGTAGGTTAACGATTTTTAGGATGGGTAAGACTGATGAAGTATGTAGTTGTGCTTTGCGAAGGGCTATCTGACGAAATTTTCGACGAGCTTGACGGAAAAACTCCGCTTGCCGCAGCCAAAACGTCGCATATGGATACCCTTGCAAGAGTTTCCGAAATAGGCATGGTTCATACCATTCCCAAGGGATGCAATCCCGATGCGATAAACGCCAATCTTGCGATTTTCGGATACGATAATTCACTTGCCAAAGAATTGGACAACGAAGAGTCGAAAAATCTTTTCGAAGATTTCTATACCAAAACCGGAAAAAGAACCGCAATTATTTCGGATGACGGGGATTTGAAAAAAATCGCCGCTTTTACCGACATGGAATTCATCGAGGCCAAGGTTTCTTCGGAAACACTCAAAGCGGATTATGCCGCCAAAAAGGATGCCGCAATTTCGGCTCTTTTCGATAAAGACTTCGATTTTGTGATTATTCACGAAAAATCTCTCGAAGAAGCTTCAAAATCCAAGAGCGTTAAAAAGAAGATCCTGGATACGGAGTGCATCGATGCGTATTTGATCGGTCCTCTCGTGGAAGAAATGCAGGGCAGGGATGTCGAATTCAGACTCCTCATCATGCCTGATTTTCCCGTGTATGCAAGACTAGGAAGCGCAACATCGGACGCCGTTCCCTACCTTCTTTACGATTCCGCGACGGAAGAGGAAGGATGCCAGGCTTACAGCGAAAAACTCGCCAAAGAAACGGGAAACTTTTTTGACGAAGGATACCCGCTTTTGAATCATCTTCTCAGCGAGGAGTAAAAAAATTCGATTTTTTGTTGAAAAATAAGAAGACACGCATTAAAATAATGATGTTTTGGGGTTATTCATTCTTATTTTTTAGGAGGAAAAAATGTTAGTCGTTAAGAAATTTGGCGGTACATCTGTTGCCAACAAAGAAAGAATCTATAACGTAGCACGCCGTTGTATCGAAGATTACAATGCCGGAAACGATGTGGTTGTTATTCTTTCAGCTATGGGCAAGATGACGGACGAACTCATTGAAAAAGCAAAAGATATCAATCCCAATCCATCCAGAAGAGAACTTGACATGCTCCTTACCGTGGGAGAACAGACCAGCGTTTCTTTAATGGCAATGGCTATGGCCAATCTCGGAGTACCTGCGATAAGCTTAAACGCTTTTCAGGTTGCGATGCATACCACATCCAATTACGGAAACGCAAGACTTAAAAGAATAGATACGGAAAGAATTACACATGAACTTGAAGGCCGTAAGATTGTAATCATCACAGGTTTTCAGGGTGTAAATAAATATGACGATTATACCACACTCGGAAGAGGCGGATCCGACACCACCGCAGTTGCAATAGCAGCCGCACTTCGTGCAGACAAGTGTGAAATCTATACGGACGTTGACGGTGTATACACGGCCGATCCCAGAGTCGTTAAAAAGGCAAGAAAACTTGAAGAGATCACTTATGATGAAATGCTCGATCTTGCAACTCTCGGCGCAGGGGTTTTGCATAACCGTTCCGTGGAAATGGCTAAGAAATACGGTGTAACTTTGGTAGTTCGTTCATCCCTTACAAATGAGGAAGGAACAATCGTTAAGGAGGATGTTAAAGTGGAAAAAATGTTGGTTAGCGGCGTAGCCGTAGATAAAAGTGCCGAAAGAATTTCAATCATCGGTCTTGAAGACAAGCCCGGTACAGCTTTCAGAGTATTTGATGCTCTTGCAAAGGCAAATGTAAACGTTGATATGATTTTGCAGTCCGTAGGACGTGACAATACAAAAGATATTTCCTTTACCGTTGACGGAAACTTCGGTGATGACGCACTCAAGGTTCTCGAAGACAACAAGGCAAGACTTAAATATCAGAACATCGAAATGGAAAAGAACGTATGCAAGGTATCCATCGTAGGTGCCGGCATGATGTCAAACCCCGGCGTTGCCGCAAAGATGTTTGAATGCCTTTACAACGAGCACATCAACATTAAGATGATTTCCACATCCGAAATCAGAGTAACCGTTCTTATCGACGCAAAAGATGCCGACAGAGCGGCAAATGCAATTCATGACAGTTTCGGACTTGATGAATAATTAAAAAACATACATTAAAAAAGGTATCCGTTTTTTTTGCGGATACCTTTTTTGATTTAATCCTGTTTGTTGCCTTTTCTCTTTTTTACGGCTTCGGTAAGAAGATATTCTATCTGACCGTTTATCGATCTGAAATCATCTTCTGCCCATGCAGCCAGTTCGTTATGCAAAGTAGGAGAAAGGCGAAGCAAAATCTGCTTTTTTTCCGAAGCGAAATTTTCAGTTGTCTTTTTTTCCGAATTACTCATAATTTCACCTTTTTCCGAATGAAGCCGCTGTCGTAACCGTCCGGGCTTTAGTAAATCGAACCGCTGTTAACTATGGGCTGAGCTTCCTTGTTTCCGCAAAGAACAACCATGAGGTTTGATACCATCTGGGCTTTTCTTTCGTCATCGAGTTTAACGATATCGTTTTCACCCAACTGATCGATAGCCATTTCTACCATGCTTACCGCACCTTCCACGATTTTCTTTCTAGCCGCGATAATTGCAACCGCCTGCTGTCTCTGAAGCATTGCAGCTGCGATTTCTTCGGAGTAGGAAAGGTGTGTGATACGTACTTCTATTATTTCAAGACCTGCCGATGAAACTCTTGACTGAAGTTCTTCCTTCATTCTGTCGGCGATCTCCTGAGACGAACCGCGAAGCGTTTTTTCATCCACGCCGTCATTGTCATCCATATCGTCGTAAGGATAAAGTCTTGCAATGTTTCTGATTGTCGAGTCGCACTGGATTGAAAGGAAGCTGTTGTAATTTTCTACCGAGAACACGGCTCTGGTGGGATCTACGACTTTCCAGATAACTACCGCACCGATAATGAGGGGGTTACCGAGTATGTCGTTAACCTTCTGGCGCTGGTTGTCAAGCGTACGAACTTTCATGGATACCGTTTTCGAACCTACTGTGATTCTCTGTCCGTTGGGCTGAGTTACGGTTGTGAGTCCGGGATTGAATGCGCTTGCAAAAGGGTTTACAAGGAAAAATCCGGATTTTTTGATGGTTCCGTGATATTTACCGAAGAGGGTAAGTACCATTGCTTCGTTGGGCTTAACCGTTTTCAATCCTCCGAAAAGGATGCATGATATAACGAAGAAAACAATCGAGAGGACGATGAGCAGAATGCCTGCAATCCATAAAACCGTTTCCGATGCTACCAATGCAAGTCCGATGATGAAGAATACGATTTCCAAAATCATGGCGAAAATATTTATAAAGAGCATCAGTATTCCCGAAGCCGGACGAAGTTCTCTTTCCGTGATGTTGTAATTTGTACTTTTAGTGTTGTCCATATTATCTCCTCCTGAAAACAACTCTTTTTTGTTACGTCGATATCATTTGATATCATTTTGATATCATTAAGATAACAGAGATTTTTTTTGTTGTCAATATGTTTTTTAAAACTTGATATATTTCGCAATAAAGGTTAATCTTATTTAGGTGAAAAATAATCGGAGAAATATATATGAATAAGAATAAAAAATATTTGAAGAAATACATCTGCAAAGCAATGGCTTTTCTTGCCGTTTTGCTCATTCCCATTCATTCCGTGGCAGCAATAAAAGTTCCGATAGACACTTCCGTGGAAAGCGACCGTAATGCAGGAAGCGATCTTTATGACAGCAAATGCTACTATAAAAATGCGCTTCCTTTGACAATCACCCTCTCTACGGGAGGGGATACTTCCGTTTTGCATGACGAAAGATATTCCACGAATTTAAAACTTGACGAAGGAACGCTTATCAATGTTTCGAGCGAAACCGAAATGAACGGTCTTTATATTATATGGGATACGATTGTTCCCGAATGGACCTTAAAAATCGGCGAAGAATCATATACATACGGAAAATACGGATTTTTGCACGAATATATCGAACTTCCTCAAAAGACGAAGGAACTTTCGATAGTCATTCCCGACGGCAGCCAGAATGTAATCCGCGGTCTGAACAAAATGAGAATCTGCGACATTATGGCTTTTGATTCGGACGATGTTCCCGTATGGGTTCAAAAATGGGAACCCACATGCGAAGAAGCGGATATACTTGCATTTTCGACACATTCGGACGACGAACAGATCTTCCTTGGCGGAATTACTCCGATTTATCAGGCTGAGAGGGGATTGAGAGTTCAGTTCGTATTCTTTACCACGCACTGGAACGGCGGAGAGCCGATAAGAGAGCATGAAAAATTAAACGGTCTCTGGCTTGCGGGCGCAAAATATTATCCCATAATGGGCAGCTTTAACGATGCATATTCAACGTCTTACGAGGGCGCTGCCGCAACCATCAACGAAGACGAAGCGGCTTTGTTTGAAACCAGGGCCATAAGACGTACTCACCCCAAGGTTGTCGTTACGCAGGATGCGATAAACGGCGAATACGGACACGGACAGCATATATTCATGGCTCAGAATACGATTAAAGCCATAGAACTTGCCGCTGATCCCTCATATGATGAGGAAAGCATTTCCGATTACGGAACATGGGATACACCCAAATTCTATGTTCATCTGTATTCGGACGATCCCACGGTACTGGATATGAGATCGCCCCTTACTTCTTTTGACGGAAAAAGAGCCATAGACGTTGCAAGACAGGCATACCTTTGCCATCAGACGCAGCAGTGGTGCGATTTTTCGGTTGACGATTACGGACCCTATTCGGCTTCGAAATTCGGTTTGTACAAAACGAACGTCGGTCCCGATGTCGCTAAGAACGATCTTTTCGAAAATCTCACTTCCTACGACGAGGAGGAGAGAATAAGACTTGAGGAAGAGCAGAAAAAACTCGAAGAGGAACAAAAGAGGATCGAAGAAGAGAAAAGACTGGAAGAGGAAAGAAAAGCCGGAGAGGAACAGGAACAAAACGATAAAATAACGGATGAGAAGGAAGAAGAAGGCGAGGGCCTTTCGGGAATGGAAATATTCATCATCGTTGCGATTGTTCTTGCCGTATTGATGAGCGGTTTCTTTGCTGCATATTTCATATTATCTTCGAATAAAAAGAAAAAGAGAAAGAGGAGACGCAGAAAATAAAAGGGGATTCGACAAATGAAAAAAACACTGACTTACGTAAAACTGATTCTTTCTGTTTTCCTGTTTTTGATATTTATTAAAGGGGAAAAGGTATCGGCCGAAGGAAACGAAACAAAGATTTATACGGCCGAAGACATGCAAAAATTAATCGAGGACCCTTCGGGAGACTATATTCTTATGAATGATATAGACATGAAGGGGATTGAATGGAAAAGCGTTGATTTTACCGGAAATTTCGACGGCAACAATCATGCTTTGTTAAATCTTACGGTAAGAAGCACTTCCGGTTCGACAAGAACGACATATGACGGAAATTACAAAACCTACGACACCTCCTTTGCGGGTCTTTTCGGAGTGCTTGAAAACGCTTCGGTAAAGAATCTTACGCTTATGGGCGTCGATGTGCAGATTCAGACCGATCAGCCATGCTTCATCGGTTCGATAGCCGGATTTTTGGAAGGAAGCGATATCGAAAACTGTAAAATAGTCGGATATTTGAGGCTTGACGTTGCAACCAAAATGTTCGGTGTCGGCGGTATAGTCGGTTACGGAGGAAACGGAAGCATTAAAGAAACAAGCGCCGATGTGACTTTGATTTGCGTGGATCATGACAGGGAAAACAGGGACGAACAGTTTATGGGCGGCGCATACAGCGCGGGTTTCCTCGATGTCGACCACTGCTATATCAAAATCGACGGATACGATTCCGATCACGGTTATGTTCATGATGGCGGTTTGGTGGGAATGTATATCCTCTATCCCCTCGGGAACAATTATGCGGGCTACATCAACAATACCAGAGTCGAAGGCATGATTACGTTTTTTGAGGACAATACCGACAGAAGAGCTTATTGCAAGGATTTCATCGGCGAAGTAATGAACTGGACATACGAATATGTCGGCAATTCATCGGATTTTACCAGAAACGAGATAAAAGATTATTCAAAAGACCTTCAGCCCCACTATTGCGAAGGCAACAGTTACGATTCAGAGGTTTTCGAAGGCAATTGCGAATCGTTCGGCTTTACGGGCTACACATGCAAGGAATGCGGCGAATATGCTTTTAAAACCAATTACACATTAAAAAATCACAATATTCAAAGCTGGGAAACGATCGAAGAAGCCACTTATGAGAAACAGGGCCTTGAAAAAGGCATATGTTCGGACTGCGGGGAGGAAGTATACAGAATCATTCCCGTCAAAGAGGAAGAGGTAATCGAAGAGGTCGAAGAAGAAATTAAGCCCGAAGAAACGGTTGTTGTCAAAGAGGTTACGGTGAAAAAAGAGGAAAAAGGCGACAAAACCATGGAAATCGTCATGATTGTCGGCTTAATCATCAGTCTCGCACTCATCGGGGCAATAGTCTGGGCATTGCTCAAAGGGCGCCAAAAGAGGTAGTTCCTCTATTTACACAAATACTGAAATTTGCTATAATATAAGCCTGTTGCGGACTTTGAAAAAAATAAAAAATCACGGTTTGAAACAGATTAAAACAAAACAAAAAAGAAACGTCTTTTTCGGACGTTGATTTTTTGTGTCAAACGTTTAAATACAGTCCTTTCGTCTTGAAAAAAGACGGAAAAAGTGTAGAATAAATTAGTCAAAAATTTTAAGGAGGATACAATTATGAAGTTAGTTCCATTAGGCGACAGAGTTGTATTGAAGCAGTTAATCGCGGAAGAGACCACAAAGTCCGGCATCGTTCTTCCCGGACAAAGCAAAGAGAAGCCCCAGCAGGCTGAAGTAATTGCGGTAGGTCCCGGAATCCTTGCTGACGGAAAAGAAGTAAAAATGGAAGTTAAAGTCGGCGATCAGGTAATCTACTCCAAATACTCGGGAACCGAAGTTAAGATTGACGATGAGGAAGTAATCATCGTTAAGCAGTCGGATATTCTTGCTGTTGTAGAATAAAAAAGTTATCAGGAGGTTTTAGTTAAAATGGCTAAAGATATTAAATACGGCGCAGAAGCACGCGCAAGTCTTGAAGCCGGCGTTAATCAGCTGGCAGATACAGTCAGAGTAACACTCGGACCCAAAGGAAGAAATGTCGTACTCGACAAATCATACGGTGCACCCCTTATCACAAACGACGGCGTAACAATCGCCAAGGAAATCGAACTCGAAGATGCATTCGAAAACATGGGCGCACAGCTTGTTAAAGAAGTTGCAACAAAGACAAACGATGTTGCAGGTGACGGAACAACAACCGCAACGGTACTTGCTCAGGCAATGATCAATGCAGGCATGAAGAACCTTGCGGCAGGCGCAAACCCCATCATCTTAAGAAAAGGCATGAAGAAGGCTACGGAATGTGCGGTTGAAGCAATTCACAGCATGTCTTCAAAAGTTAACGGAAAAGAGCAGATTGCAAGAGTTGCCGCAATTTCCGCAGGAGATGACAAGGTTGGCGAAATGGTAGCCGATGCCATGGAAAAAGTTTCCGGCGACGGCGTTATCACAATTGAGGAATCAAAGACCATGCAGACCGAACTCGACTTGGTTGAGGGTATGCAGTTCGATAAAGGTTATCTTTCGGCTTACATGTGTACGGACATGGAAAAGATGGAAGCCGTTCTTGAGAACCCTTACATTCTTATCACCGATAAGAAGATTTCCAACATCCAGGAAATCCTTCCCGTTCTCGAAACAATCGTTCAGAGCGGTGCAAAACTTCTTATCATCGCAGAGGACATTGAAGGTGAAGCTCTCACAACACTTATCGTCAACAAACTTCGCGGAACATTCAATGTTGTAGCGGTAAAGGCTCCCGGATACGGTGACAGACGTAAGGAAATGCTTAAGGATATCGCAATCCTTACAGGCGGTCAGGTAATCAGCGAAGAACTCGGTCTTGATTTAAAAGAAGTAACACTTCAGGATATGGGTCGTGCCAAATCGGTTAAGGTTCAGAAGGAAAACACCATCATCGTTGACGGTGCGGGAGATTCCGCTGAAATCCAGGCCAGAGTGGCTCAGATCAAATCCGCAATCGAAACCACTACATCGGAATTCGACAAAGAAAAACTTCAGGAAAGACTTGCAAAGCTTGCAGGCGGCGTGGCAGTTATCAAAGTAGGTGCCGCAACGGAAACCGAAATGAAAGAAGCAAAACTCCGTATGGAAGACGCTTTGGCAGCTACCAAGGCGGCAGTTGAAGAAGGCATCATCGCAGGCGGCGGATCGGCTTACATTCATGCTTCCAAGAAGGTTAAGGAACTTGCCGATACTCTTGAAGGTGATGAGAAAACCGGTGCACAGATTGTCCTTACCGCACTTAAGGCTCCTTTGTTCCACATTGCCACAAATGCGGGTCTTGACGGTTCCGTAATCGTCAACAAAGTGTACGAATCTGAAGTGGGATTCGGTTTTGACGCGTTAAAAGAAGAGTATGTCAACATGGTAGATGCAGGAATCCTTGATCCTTCAAAGGTTACAAGAAGCGCTCTTCAGAATGCAACAAGCGTTGCATCAACATTCCTTACCACTGAAAGTGCAGTTGCAAACATCAAAGAAGACACACCCGCTATGCCCGCAGGTGCCGGAATGGGAGGTATGGGATACTAGAATGTCGATTTAATCGACGGAGAGGTGATTTCATGAAAAAAGTATTATGCTTGGCTGCAAGTGTGCTCATGATGGTTTCACTTGTAGCGTGTACGTCAAAAACAGATGAACTTGTAATGGCGACAAACGCTGAGTTTCCTCCTTACGAGTATCATCAAGGGGATAAAATAGTAGGAATAGACGTTGAAATTTGCCAGGCAATTGCTGACGAGATGGGAAGAAAACTCGTCATCGAGGATATGGGATTCGATTCGATTATCACTTCTGTATATACGGGAAAAGCAGATTTGGGAGTTGCAGGACTTACAATTACGGAGGACAGACTTAAAAACATCAATTTCTCCACACCCTATGCCAAAGCGACTCAGGTTATCATTGTATCCGAAGATTCGGATATCAAATCACCTGACGACCTTGTAGGCAAAACAATCGGTGTTCAGACAGGCACGACAGGCGATGTTTATGCCGCTGATATCGAAAAAGTTAAACTTGAGCGTTACAACAAGGGATTTGAGGCAGTTCAGGCGCTTACTCAGGGCAAAATCGATGCCGTTATTATCGACAACGAACCCGCAAAGGTTTACGTTTCGCAAAATAACGAGCTCAAAATCGTAGATGAAGCCTTTACCGAGGAAGAATATGCCATTGCGGTTGCAAAGGACAACGATGAACTTCTCAACGAAGTAAATTCTGCGATAGCCAAGCTTAAAGAATCAGGCAAACTTGATGAAATCGTAAACAAATACATCAGTGCCGACAATTAGGAACTTTTATGACATTTTTAATGGATTTTAAACAAAATTTCATAGAAGAAGACAGATGGAAATTCATTTTAAACGGTTTGGGAGTTACTCTTAGGGTAACTCTCTTTGCCGTTTTAATCGGAATAGCCATCGGCTTTGTGGTGGCGGTAATCCGTGCCACTTACGAGAAAACCGGAAAGCTTGTAATATGTAATTTTCTGGCCAATGTTTATCTCACGGTAATCAGGGGCACGCCGGTTGTCGTACAGCTTTTGATTATTTATTTTGTAATATTCGCATCTGTCAGGGTGGACAAGATTTTTGTCGCCATAATCGCGTTCGGAATCAATTCCGGAGCGTACGTGGCAGAGATAGTAAGAAGCGGAATCATGTCCATAGATCCCGGTCAGATGGAAGCCGGAAGATCGCTTGGTTTCAATTATATCGAGACCATGTGGTACATAATAATTCCTCAGGCTTTTAAAAACGTGCTTCCCGCGCTCGGAAACGAATTTATCGTTCTTTTGAAAGAAACTTCCGTAGCCGGTTATATTGCACTTGAAGATCTGACAAAGGGCGGGGATATCATAAGAAGCCAGACTTATCATCCCTTCATGCCGCTTTTGGCCGTTGCGGCCATTTATCTGGCAATCGTAATGCTTCTTTCATTCCTTCTTAAGAATTTGGAGAGGAGGTTGAGAAACAGTGAGCGATAAAAGCGGAAACGATAAAAAACTTTTGATAAGCGTTGAAAATCTTTCTAAACGATATGAGGATTTATACGCTTTATACAATGTATCCATAGATATTTACAAGGGCGACGTAATATTCATCGTCGGACCTTCGGGTTCGGGCAAATCTACTTTTTTGCGCTGTCTTAACAGACTCGAAGAACCCACGTCGGGAAATATTATTTTTGACGGAACGGATATTACCGACAAAAAAACCGATATCAACAAACACCGCCAGAAAATGGGAATGGTTTTCCAGCAATTTAATCTTTTCCCACACATGAGCGTGTTGAAAAATCTCATACTCGGTCCCGTTAAGCTTCAAAACAAATCCAAAGAAGAAGCAACAGAAGAAGCCATGGCTCTTTTGGACAGAGTGGGTCTTTCCGACAGGGCGAATGCCTATCCCAACCAGCTCTCCGGCGGACAGAAGCAGCGTATCGCCATCGTGAGAGCTTTATGCATGAAACCCGATGTCATGCTTTTCGACGAACCGACTTCGGCACTCGATCCCGAGATGGTCGGCGAAGTTTTGGAAGTTATGAGAGAACTTGCAAAAGAGAACATGACCATGGTTGTGGTTACTCACGAAATAGCATTTGCAAAAGAAATAGCAAACAGGGTCATTTTTATGGCCGACGGTCAGATTGAAGAAGAAAACGATGCAAAAGAATTCTTCGAAAATCCCAAATCCGAAAGATTAAAGAACTTTTTGGCAAAGGTTCTTTAGGCAATTCGTCAATTAAAATCTAAATAATATATCATAAACTACGGAGGTTTAAGATGAGTCAAGTTAAGAGAATTTATGTTGAAAAGAAACCGGAATATGCGGTAAAAGCCCGTGAGCTTTTCAATGACATCAAAGGTTATCTGGGTATCAATTCGGTAAGCAGGGTCAGATATCTGATTCGTTACGATGTTGAGAATATTTCCGATTCCGTTTTTGAAAAGGCATGCAACACGGTATTTTCGGAACCTCCCGTAGACAATTATTTTCTTGAGGATTTAAACGTAAATCCTTCCGACAGGGTATTCAGCGTGGAATATCTTCCCGGTCAGTACGACCAGAGAGCGGATTCGGCAGTTCAGTGCGTACAGTTTTTGGACGCCGAAGAAAATCCCACAATTCAGACAGCAATTACATATGTTCTCGAAGGAAACGTTTCCGGGGACGAACTTGAAAAAATAAAAGCTTACTGCATCAACCCCGTTGATTCGAGAGAGGCTTCCGTTAATAAACCCGAAACGCTCCAGAGTGTTTTTGCCACACCCGACGATGTTTCGATTTTCGAAAACTTCACGACGATGCCCGAGGACGAATTCAAAAAACTTTACGATTCTCTCGGACTTGCGATGACTTACAAGGATTTTTGTTTCATAAGAGAATATTTCTTAAACGATGAAAAGAGAAATCCTTCCTTTACCGAAATCAAGGTTCTCGATACATACTGGTCGGATCACTGCCGTCATACTACATTCTCAACCGAACTCGAGAACGTTAAATTCCTTGCGGGAGATTATGCCGGCGTACTCGAAGATACTTACAGGGAATATCTCGATACCAGAAAAGACGTATACGGCGACAATTCGAAGAAATACGTCTGTCTTATGGACCTTGCTTTAATGGCCATGAAGAAACTCAAAAAAGACGGCAAACTCGAGGATATGGAAAAATCCGATGAAATCAATGCCTGCTCCATCGTTGTTCCCATCGATGTGGAATACGAAGACGGTAAGGTCGTTAACGAAGAATGGCTTATCAATTTCAAGAACGAAACACATAACCATCCTACCGAAATAGAGCCTTTCGGCGGTGCGGCCACATGTCTTGGCGGTGCAATCAGAGATCCGCTTTCGGGAAGAACATATGTATATCAGGCAATGAGAGTCACCGGTGCCGCAGATCCCACTGTTTCGGTTAACGAGACTCTTAAGGGTAAGCTTTCGCAAAAGAAACTTGTCCGCGGTGCTGCTGCGGGTTATTCTTCATACGGTAACCAGATCGGTCTTGCAACCGGTCTCGTAAAAGAAATTTACCATCCAAACTATGTTGCAAAAAGAATGGAAATCGGTGCCGTTATGGGTGCTGCGCCCAGACGTGCCGTTATCAGGGAAACATCGGATCCCGGAGACGTAATCGTACTTCTCGGCGGACGTACGGGCCGTGACGGCTGCGGCGGTGCAACAGGCTCTTCCAAGGTGCATACGGTTCAGTCAATCGAAACCTGCGGTGCGGAAGTTCAAAAAGGAAATCCCCCCACGGAGAGAAAGATTCAAAGACTTTTCAGAAGAGAAGAAGTATCCGCTCTTATCAAGAAATGTAACGACTTCGGTGCGGGCGGCGTATCCGTAGCCATCGGCGAACTTGCGGACGGATTAAGGGTTAACCTCGACCTTGTGCCCAAGAAATACGAGGGTCTTGACGGAACGGAACTTTCGATTTCCGAATCACAGGAAAGAATGGCCGTTGTTCTCGATCCTAAGGATCTTGACAGGTTCTTAAAATATGCCGAAGAAGAAAACCTTGAAGCAATAAAAGTAGCCGATGTTACCGAAGATCCCAGACTCGTGCTTGTTTGGAGAGGAAAAGAAATCGTTAACATCAAGAGAGAATTCCTTAATACCAACGGCGCTCATCAGGAGACGGACGTTGAAGTTGAATCTCCCGTAAAAGCAGACAATTATTTTGATGTTATTGCAAACAAAAAAGTTGAGAGCGCACTTGCTTCAAATGACATAAAAACAGCTGTATGCGAAAGCGTAGCAGACCTTAATACATGCTCGCAGAAGGGTCTTGTCGAAATGTTTGACTCTTCAATCGGAGCGGGAACCGTTCTTATGCCTTACGGAGGTAAGAACCAGCTCACGGAGATTCAGACCATGGTTGCAAAGGTTCCTGTTATGAAGGGCAAATCCGATGCCGTAACGATGATGAGCTACGGCTTCGATCCTTTCCTTTCGTCCTGGTCGCCTTACCACGGTGCAATTTATGCAGTAACGGAATCCATGAGTAAGATTTGTGCGGCAGGCGGAGATGTAAAGAAAATCAGATTTACATTCCAGGAGTATTTCAGAAGAATGAGCGAAAATCCTTCGAGATGGAGCCAGCCTTTTGCGGCTCTTCTCGGTGCTTTCAAGGCTCAGATGGAATACGGTCTTCCTTCAATCGGCGGTAAGGATTCAATGTCCGGAACTTTCCAGGATATCGATGTTCCTCCCACACTTGTTTCTTTCGCGGTTGATGTCGCAAAAGAAAAAGACATTATTACTCCCGAATTTAAAAAGGCCGGAAACAAAATAGTTATTTTCAGAATTCCCAAAGATGAAAATTCCGTTCCCGTATTTGACAAAACGCTCAAACTTTACGACGAAGTCGGCAAATTGATAAAAGACGGAGTAATCGTTTCGGCTTATGTTTGCGATGCTCACGGTATTGTTCCTTCGATTGCAAAAATGGCATTCGGAAATTCACTCGGCGTAAAAGTATCGGGCAGGGATGCAAAAGAACTTTTCGCAAATGAGATGGGAAGCATTGTCTGCGAAGCAACTGCCGAAATTGAAAGCGAATTCGCACAAAACCTCGGAGTTGTTACCGAAAGCAATTTCGAAATTCAGGGCGTAAAGGTATCGTTTGACGAAGTGCTTGCATGCTTTAAGAAGCCTCTTGAAAAAGTATTCCACTCGAGAGTAACCGAAGATTATACTGACGTAAACAGACCTTCATACAAAGCCGAGAGCGTATATGTTTGCAAAAACAAAGTTGCTAAGCCCCATGTATTTATTCCGGTATTCCCCGGAACCAACTGCGAATACGATTCGGCGAGAGCGTTTGAGAGAGCGGGCGGAGAAGTTACAACAAGAATATTCAGAAACCTTACCGCTTCGATGATCAAGGAAAGTATCGAAGAATATGTTAAAGAAATAAATAAATCGCAGATCATCATGTTCCCCGGCGGTTTCTCCGCAGGTGACGAACCCGACGGTTCCGCAAAATTCTTTGCCACGGCATTCCAGAACGAGGCCATAAAAGAAGCCGTTATGAAGATGTTAAACGAGAGGGACGGTCTCGCACTCGGTATATGCAACGGATTCCAGGCGCTTATAAAACTCGGCCTTGTTCCCAACGGCGAGATTACGGGTCAGAACGAGAATTCCGCAACACTTACGTTCAATACGATTAACCGTCACATTTCAAAGATGGCTTATACCAAGGTTGTTTCCAACAAGTCTCCATGGCTTCAGCTTGCCGAACTTGACGGTGTTTACACATCGCCCGCATCACACGGCGAAGGAAGATTCGTAGCACCAAAGGACGTTATCGAAAAACTTTTCGCAAACGGTCAGGTGGCTACAAGATATTGCGATAACAACGGAAATGTGACAATGGACGAAGAATACAATATCAACGGTTCGTTTGAATCCATCGAAGGAATCACCTCGCCCGACGGCAGGGTATTCGGTAAGATGGCTCATGCCGAAAGACGCGACAGAGGAGTTGCCATAAATATTTACGGCGAGCAGGATCTTAAGATATTCGAATCCGGTGTTAAATATTTCAGATAATTTATATTACGTTACGGTGAAAATGTTTTGGGGTGAATCTTATGGGAAAGCATGACGGAAACAATATCATAGCAATAGGCGCAGCAACGATGGGTCTTTCCGCTGCCGCAATTATCATATGTCTTTGTATGTTTTACGGAAGCATATACATGGATACGGGTTTTGCCCTGGCATTGATAATCATATTATTGATTTTAACCTTTTTTGCCGGATCGGTCGTTTTGATTGTGGGCATCGTAATAAAAATTATTCGAACTAATAAAAAAGAAACCGTTAAGGAAAAGCCTTTAATCGTTAAGGAAAAAGAAACAAAGCCGTCGGAAAAATTCGAAAAACCCAAGGATACAAGCGGTATGATAAAATGTCCTTACTGTGGGAAAGAACAACAAAAGAATTCTTTCGGGTGCATTTTCTGTCATGCGAAATTTTAAAGCGAGGTATATATGAAAAATATAAAATATTTTGTTTTTTCATTTATGGCATGTTTAATGTTTTTATTACCGTTAACGGCTTGCGGCAATCCCGTCGATGATGCCGTGGATACGGTTGAGGGAATGGCTTCTCAGGAAGACAAAGCGAAAGAAACACTCGATGATTTCAAGGAGAATGCCGACGACAAAGATGCCCAGGCACAGGAAATTCTTGATTTGGTTGAATAACGGAGATAAAAATGAACTGGAGAGAATACGTTAAGAACGTTACCCCCTATGTTCCGGGGGAACAGCCGAAGATTAACAATCTGATAAAATTAAATACCAACGAAAACCCTTATTCTCCTTCAGGGGTCGTAAAAGATGAATTGCAAAAACTGGCCGAGGATTATGATTGTTTAAGACGATATCCAAAGCCCGACTGCGATGCGTTAAGAGATGCTTTAAGCGAATATATGGGTATCGCTCCCGAAAAGATTTTTACGGGTGTCGGTTCGGATGATGTAATATGTACGATTTTTATGACGTTTTTCCATTCTTCCCTTCCCGTCCTTTTTGCGGATATTACATATTCGTTTTATCAGGTTTGGGCGGATTTTGTGGGATTTAACAAGGAACTTATTCCCGTAAAAGACGATCTTTCAATCGATATAAACGATTACAGAAAAGAAAACGGCGGAATAGTGATAGCAAATCCCAATGCGCCGACCGGTCTTGCACTTCCTCTTGAAAAAATCGAAGAAGTGCTCAAATTCAACAGGGATTCGATTGTTATAGTCGACGAGGCATATATTGATTTCGGCGGAGAATCCGCGGTTAAACTTATAGACAAATACGACAATTTAATCGTGACGCAGACTTATTCCAAATCAAGAAACCTTGCGGGATTGCGTATCGGTATGGCCTTTGCCTGCGAAGAGGTTATTTCCAGGATTAAAGCGGTTAAATTTTCCATTAATTCATATACGATGAACGAGCCGTCGTTAAGACTCGCATCCGCAGTGTTAAAAGACGAGAAATATTTCAGGGAATGCTGCGAGCGTGTGATGAAGACGAGAGAGTGGAGCGTAAAAGAATTTAAGAAGCTCGGCTTCGAATTTCCCGAAAGCAGTGCGAATTTCGTATTTGTAACTCATCCGAAACATAAAGCATCGGATATTTACGCTGCGCTTAGAGAGCGGCGAATTCTTGTCAGACACTTCAATTCGGACAGAGTAGACAATTACCTTCGTATCTCAATCGGTACGGACGAAGAGATGAAAGCGCTTTTTGCGGCTTTGGACGAGATTTTGGCATAAAAAAAGAAAGGATCGCAATCGGCGAATAAAAACATGACGGCAATCAGAGAACTTTTGGTAAATACATTATTGGATCACCACATTGCTCCCGAATGGATTTGCTTTATAGTAAGCATGATACCTCTTATCGAATTAAGAGGCGGTTTGATAGTTTCGAGAATACTCAATGTTTCTCTTTGGAAAGCAATAATCTTTTGCATCACGGGCAATATAATACCCATTCCTTTCATTCTTCTTTTTATCAAAAGAATTTTGAAATGGATGAAAAACATTAAATTCCTCGGAATAAACAAATTTGCCAACTGGCTTGAGAACAGGGCAAACAAAAAAAGCGATGCTCTCAAAAAAGGCGAATTTTTGGGACTCATGCTTTTCGTGGGAATACCGATTCCCGGAACCGGCGCGTGGATGGGTTCTCTTATGGCGGCACTTTTTGACATTAAACTTCCCAAAGCCGTAATAGCGGAACTTTGCGGACTTATTTTGGCAACGATAATAATGTCGCTCTTATCATACGGCGCACTCGGATCGATATTCCATTTTTTGGGATAGAAAAGATATATGGATACATATTCGGAATTTTCAAAATGGTATGACGAATTCATGGAAGACGTTCCCTACAAAGAATGGTTCGAATTTGTCAAAAAAACCTTGTACGACAATAAAATAACGGGCGGCATTGTATGCGAACTCGGTGCGGGAACCGGCAATTTTACCATGCGTCTCGCCGAGGTCGGTTTTGATATGATCGGTATCGACAATTCAAACGAAATGCTTAATGTTGCGCTCGGCAAAAGGGATAATCACAAAGCTTTGCCGAACAACCCCTTTGACAAGGTGTCCGATATTATGTACTTATGCCAGGATATGAGGGAGTTTGAACTCTACGGTACCGTGGCGGCGATAGTAAGCATTTGCGATTCGATCAATTATCTTTTGGAAGATGAAGATATAGTTAACACATTTAAGCTGGTAAACAATTATCTGGATCCTTCGGGACTCTTTATTTTTGATTTTAATACGATTCACAAATACAAAGACGTAATAGGTGATTCAACCATAGCCGAAAGCGGAGACGAAGCTTCTTTCATATGGTCAAATTATTTTGATGAAGAAACCAATGTTAACGAATACGAGGTGACTTTTTTTGTTCCCGCGGATGATGTTAAGGGAGAAGAAAAACTTTACAAAAAGGTGGAAGAATACCATTACCAGAGGGGATTTACCCTTGATGAAATCAAGGCTTTTCTTGAAGAAGCGGGACTGATATTCGTCGATGCTTTTGACAGCGAAGGATTTTTGGAAGCAAGGGAAGACTCCGAAAGGATATTTGTGGTTGCCAAAGAAACGGGTAAAAAATGGACAGAATAGTCAGAGCCACTGCGGCTGATGCTCAGATAAGAGTATTTTGCGCATATACAAAAGACATGGTCGAGGAGGCCAGACAAAGACATAATACTTCGCCCGTATGCAGCGCTGCACTCGGTCGTCTTCTTACCGCAGGAAGCATGATGGGTTCGATGCTTAAGGGAGAAAAAGACATTTTGACCTTAAGAATCAATTCGAACGGTCCGATTGACGGAATTACCGTCACGGCGGATTCGAAGGGATACGTTAAAGGATTCGTCGGAAATCCCAATGTGATTCTTCCCGCAAACAGTATCGGAAAACTTGATGTGGCGGGTGCAATCGGCGTAGGTTTTTTGGATGTAATAAAAGACATGGGATTAAAAGAACCCTATGTCGGTCAGACGGCATTGCAGACAAGCGAAATTGCGGAAGACATCACTTATTATTTCGCGGCATCCGAGCAGGTGGCATCAAGTGTGGGACTCGGCGTGCTTATGAATAAGGACAATACGGTCAAACAGGCGGGCGGATTCATCATCCAGTTAATGCCTTTTGCGTCCGATGAAGTGATTTCGAGGCTTGAAAAGAATTTAAGCAATATAAATTCCGTAACAAGCATGCTTGATGAAGGAATCGGCCCCGAAGAAATGGCAGGGGTTTTATGCGAAGGATTTAACGTAAACATAACGGATACGATTCCCGTCGGATTTAAATGCAACTGCTCAAAGGAGCGCGTTTCCAAAGCGCTTATAAGCATCGGAAAAGAAGAACTTTCGAAAATGGCAAGGGAAGAAGATTCCATCAACCTTCACTGTGATTTCTGCAACACGGATTACACATTCGAAAAGAAAGAACTTGAAGCGTTGCTGGAATATGCAAAATAAAAAAGTATCGGCAGAAAAGAGAGGAAACGAAAATGACGTTACAGGAAGAAGCTTTAAAACTTCATGAAGAATGGCAGGGAAAACTTGAGACCAAAAGCAAGGTGGAGGTTAAATCCAAAGAAGCTTTGGCACTCGCTTACACACCCGGTGTTGCGGAACCCTGCAAAGTTATAGCAAAGAACAAGGAAGAAGTATATAAATATACGGCAAAAGCCAATACCGTAGCGGTCATTTCGGACGGTTCGGCCGTTTTGGGACTCGGAAACATAGGTGCCGAAGCCGGCATTCCCGTTATGGAAGGAAAGGCTGTTTTATTCAAGGAATTCGGCGGAGTAAATGCGGTGCCCATCTGTCTTGACACACAGGATACCGAAGAAATCATCAAAGCGGTTACATATCTCGCACCGAATTTCGGAGGAATCAATCTTGAGGATATTTCCGCTCCCAGATGCTTTGAAATCGAAGAAAGACTTAAAGCGACACTCGATATTCCCGTATTCCACGACGATCAGCACGGAACCGCAATCGTTGTTCTTGCGGGACTTATCAATTCCTTAAAGGTTACGGGCAAGAAAAAAGAAGAATGCAAAGTGGTCGTAAACGGTGCGGGCTCCGCGGGCGTTGCGATTACCAAACTGCTTTTAAGATACGGATTCAAAAATGTCACAATGTGTGATAAATTAGGTATTATATCGAAGGACTATCCCGGCCTTAACTGGATGCAGGAAAAAATGGCAGAAGTTACGAATCTCGAAGGAAAGAACGGAAGCCTTGCGGATGCGTTAAACGGTGCCGATATTTTCGTCGGAGTAAGCGCTCCCAACATTGTTACAGCCGATATGGTTAAGTCAATGAACAAGGATGCGATTCTTTTCGCAATGGCTAACCCCGTACCCGAGATTATGCCCGATGTCGCCAAGGCGGCAGGAGCAAGAATCGTCGGAACCGGAAGGTCGGATTTCCCGAACCAGGTTAACAATGTTATAGCATTCCCCGGTATTTTCAAAGGGGCACTCGAAGGCAGGGCAAAACAGATTACCGAAGAAATGAAACTTGCGGCTGCCAATGCAATAGCCAATCTTATTCCCGATGATGAATTAAATGACGAAAACATCATCGTTCCTCCTTTCCATCCGACGGTGGCAAAGGTGGTATGCGAGGCGGTAAAAGCAAACATCGGCAAATAGACCGTAAAATATAGGGGAGTTTATGAATTACAATTCTGAGACATTATACAAATTGATGATTCTGTATATGCTCAAATCCGCTGCGGAACCTCTGACACTTATTCAGATAAGTACCTTTTTTGTCGAAAAGGAATACACATCGTTTTTAAACATTCAGGCCCATGTCAAAGCCCTTGAAGATCAGAATTTCCTTGCGGTTAAGCAGAATCACAACAAAACACTCATTTCGATTACCGAAGAAGGAATGGAATCCCTCCAGTATTTTTTGGGAGACATCAGTTCGGAAATCAAATGCGACATACAGGAATATTTAAAAGTCAATTCCACGGAATTAAGACGCGAAGCATCGATAGTAGCGGATTATTACAAGAATCAATACGGCGAATACGAAGCGATTCTTTGGGCAAAAGACAGGGAAACGGAGCTTTGTACAATTAAAATGACCGTGCCGAGCGAAAAAATGGCAGCAGCCATTTGCGATAACTGGCAGGAAAAAAACCAGGAGATTTATCAGTATCTGACTGAAAATTTATTTTAAAACGGGGAAGAGAGAATGGCTGACAGGAGAAAAAGAAGAAGAAAAAGAAGAAAGAATTCAGGAGGAATATATAAGGTCATAGCGGGAGTTGTAGGCGTATCGCTTATAGGACTCCTTGTGCTTATCGGTATATATTTCATCAGTAATCTCAATCTCGGAATAGGCACGAAAACTCCCGGAATCATTGAGGAAGTGAGTCTTCTTCCGACATATGACGCCGCAGTTACGCCTTCCGAATGGGCTACGCTTGAAGCAAACGTTCCCAAGGAAGTCACGCAGAATGTCCGTATTATGATGATCGGAGACATGCTGATGCATCTTAATGTAACCGAGTCCGGATTTGTCGGCGACGGCACGAAGAATTACGACCATCTTTTCGAAAGAATCCTTCCCGATATTCAGGAAGCTGATATCAAGATTGTCAACGAGGAAATCGTATTTGCGGGCGAAGATGTCGGATTTTCCGGCTATCCCATGTTTAACACCGCCGAAGAGGTAGGAGATGCCGAAGCCGCTGCTGGATTCAACGTAATCCTTCATGCGACAAACCATACCATGGACAAATACAAAAAGGGTCTTTTGAATACGATTAATTTCTGGAAAAAATACCCCGATATCATGGTGCTCGGAGTCAACGAAACCAAGGAACAGCAGGATGAAATCACCGTTTTCGAAAAGAACGGCATGAAAATAGCTCTTTTGAACTATACTTACGGATTAAACGGAATGCCCCAGCCCGACGATATGCCTTTCGCGGTAAATCTCATCGATGAGAATCTTATGGACCGCAATATCAAAAAAGCGCATGAGGTTGCGGATTTTGTCGTTGTTCTTATTCACTGGGGCAACGAATATCAGCTTTATGCATCAAACGATCAAAAATTCTGGTGCAACTGGTTTCTCGAAAGAGATGTCGATTTGATAATAGGAGCGCATCCCCATGTCATCCAGCCGATCGAATGGTATACGGATCCCAACGACGGGGATGAAATGCTCGTATATTATTCTCTCGGAAATTACGTAACGGGAACAAGAGCGGCAAGAGCAGGTGTTTACGAACAGGCTGTGGGCGGTCTTGCAAAAATAGAGCTTACCAGAAATGCTCAGGGCGAAGTAGTTATTTCAAAATACGGAGTTGAGCCCCTTGTAGCCAACATCGGTCGTGGAGGATATCAGAGTATTTACACATGTCCTTTAAGCGAATATACTGAAGAAGAGAGAAAGAATACCATTCTTGCTTCGAACGATCCCACGTTCACCATTGAGAACTGTGAAGCCCTTTGCGAAAAGGTGTGGGGGGATTTGTATAACGCCGGCGAAAAAGAAACATGGATAACCAAAGAGTATTAGGAGGGAATTACTAATGAGTGGTGAGAAAAAATCATCGAGGAAACCGTATTTATTGCTTTCGGCATTGGCATTTATCATTCTCGGAATCGTTGTGATCTGGTTCAGAAATCCGATTGCCGACATGGTTAACAATATTTTTAAATGGGTTGCGGCAGGAATTCTCGGTATTGTGGCTATTGTCAACATAGTTGCTTTTGCAAAGAATACCAAGGAAAACATCAAGGAACTCGTAATCGGAGCGCTTGCGTTTATTGCCGCGGTAATTCTTCTCATCTCCGATGTTGCTTTCAAAATTGAAAATCTTCTTTTGATGGTAATCGGAATTATGTTCGGTCTTTATTTAATCGTTGAAGGTTTCTTTAAAATAAAAGCAGCGATTTCAAGCAAGAAAAAGAGCGCCAAAGCATGGTTTGTTCCGCTTATTCTCGGTCTTTTGAGCATTATTCTCGGCGGATTGATCATTTACCTCGGATTGTTCACGACAAAGGTATTCGTAATAATCTTCGGTATTGTGCTTATTTATGCGGGTATTCAGAATTTCGTAAATATGTTCTTTATTTCGAAAGACTGAGAGCGAAAGAAAATATGAATCCGAAATTTCGAAATTGAAATAAAAAGGCTTGAAGAAATGCACATCTTCAGGCCTTTTATGATACAATGAAACCGTAATTTTTTACGATAAAAGGGGGTAATGTTATGAGTAAAGCATTGGTGGCATATTTCAGCGCAAGCGGAGTTACAAAAGGTTTGGCCCAAAGACTCTCCGATGCCGCAAAAGCGGATCTTTTTGAAATAATACCAAAAGAAGAATATACAAAAGCCGATTTGAACTGGATGGATAAAAACAGCAGAAGTTCCGTTGAAATGAAAGACAGAAATTCGAGACCCGAAATCGAGAGCAAGATAGAGAATATAAGACGGTATGAAACTGTCTTTGTCGGATTTCCTATCTGGTGGTACAGAGAACCCTCTATCATCGATACTTTCCTCGAAGAATATGATTTCGAGGGAATTACCGTAGTTCCTTTTGCGACTTCCGGAGGAAGCGGTATGGGCGATACGAGCAAATCCATGAAAGAGACGAAAACAAAGGCAAATGTTGTTTCGGGAAAAAGATTTTCATCCAAAGCATCCGCCGATGAATTAAAAAAATGGGCGGATGAGTGGCTGTAAGAAAAATGTCAAAATTTCCGAAGGAGAAATTTGTAAAATGAAAAAAAGATTACCGATTCTTTTTGCGATGATAATTATATCATGCACCGCAGCATGCGGTTCGGAGAGCGAAAAATATATTTCTCCCGGGGGAGAAAACAAAATTACGGTTAAATACGATCTCGTAGGCAGACCCAAAGTCATTCACAACAAAAAATGCGTTTGGGAATATTCCGGCAGCGGATTCAACGAAGAGCCGTTATGGAAAGTGGAATGGATTGACGAAGATTCTTTTAAGTTAATCTATAAAGATGTAAGTCATAACGGGAAATTCAGCGAAGAATATGAAATTAATCTGGAATAATTATTTCTTCTTTGTTTTGTGTTAAGCGGAAAGGACACTTTGCGATGATTTCGTTTTTAAGGTTTGCTCTTTTGGCATTTATCGGATTTCTGATTTTTTTTACGCTTCTTTTCATTGCGGTTGCAACTCACAGCGACAGTCTTATGATAATTGCTTTCATTTGGCTTTTTGCCATGTGGCCGATTATAGAATTGATAAATATATTACTGTAAATCTTTTGCCATGGAAAATAACGAACTTTTGTTTTACAACGAATACGAACAATTTTATAAAATGACCGAAGAATCGAAGGCTTTCAAAAATTTTTGCAGGGAAGCGTTCGGGGAGGATTTTTCCCAGGACGGTTTCAGCGATTTGAATCAGGTAAAACGAATTCTTGATTATGTTCCGTCCCGTGAAGACCTTCATATTCTCGACATAGGATGCGGCAACGGAAAGATGCTCGGTTTCCTTCAGCAAAAAACCGATGCGTTTATTCACGGCTTCGATTATTCGAAAAATGCTATAAATGCGGCAAAGAATATGTTTAAAACCAAAGCCGAATTCAGGGTTGGCAGCATTGGAGAGATTGATTATCCCGATGAATCATTCGATCTGATAGTTTCGATGGATACCATGTATTTTGCCCCGAATCAGGAAGATTTCGTCAAACAGATAATGAGATGGTTAAAAAAAGGCGGAGTTTTTTTCGCGGCATACCAGGAAGGCGATGTGATGCCCAAAACCCAAAACGAAAAAACCACCGTTTTGGCAGAGGCTCTGGATAAATGCGATATCGGATATGAAGTAAAAGACATAACGCGCGAAACCTTTGATTTGCTGAAAAAGAAAAGAGAAGCCGCATTATCGCACCAAAAAGAATTTGAGGAAGAGGGCAATAATGAATGGTTTGAACTTCTGATGCTTCAGACCGAGTGCGCAAAGAACGATTACGATTCGTTTGCAAAAGAAATGGCAAGGTATATATACACCGTCAAAAAGTCATAGATTCAAACAAAGAAAAAACGGGTATTTGTAAAAAAAGCATGTTGACATTAAATTAACTTAATCATATAATGTATCAAGTCACGGGAGTGCTTAAGGTAATTAGGCTGAGAGACGACATAAACCTGTCGTTAATCCTTGGGAATAACCCAGAACCTGATCCGGATAATACCGGCGTAGGAAGGCGGAATTAAATGTGATTCTTAAGGGCTTTTTCTCGTGAAGAAGCTCTTTTTTATTGCAAATAAACCAACTGAGGAGAAACAAAAATGGCAAAATTAAACGCAAGTGTAGCAATTCAGGTATTACCCTCCGTACAGGGCGATGAAGAGGTCATCAGAGTGGTTGACGAAGTAATCGATTACATCAAGAGTACGGGCCTGGAATATTATGTGGGTCCCTGCGAGACCGCAATCGAGGGCGATTACGATGAACTTATGGAAATCGTAAAGCAGTGCCAGATTATTGCAATCAAAGCCGGAGCGCCCAGCGTAATGAGCTATGTAAAGATTGTATACAAGCCTGAAGGCGATGTGCTTACAATCGAAAAGAAGACGGCAAAACATCACAAACACGATCTTGCAAAATCCATGAAGGGAAAGACTGCATAAAAGCGGTTGATACGATGAATAACAAAAAGGGAAAAATAATCGACAAATTAATACCGGCAGCAGTTATTTTGCTCGTGCTTATCGTATGGCAGACGGCATGCTCCCTTAAATGGGTGCCCGGATATATGCTTCCGTCTCCGATAAATGTCGTGAAAGCATTTGTTACCGATTTTCACGAGCTTATGATTAATTCGAAGGCAACTTTGTATGAAGCCGTGCTCGGCCTTACAATAGGTGTTTTGATGGGGTTTTTTTGCGCAGCAATCATGGATGTGCTTCCGAGCGTCAAAAGCGCGCTTTATCCGATTCTTGTTTTGACACAGACGATACCCCCGGTTGCGATCGCTCCGCTTTTGATTCTTTGGTTTAAATACGGAATCGCACCCAAGGTAATTCTTGTTGTTTTGGTATCGTTTTTCCCGATGGCCGTAGGTCTGCTCGAGGGATTTCAGTCGGTGGATTCAGATATGATAAAACTCATGAAATCCATGAAGGCAAACAAATGGCAGATTTTCTGGAATGTCAAATTTCCCAATGCCCTCGGAGCATTTTTCTCGGGACTTAAAATCGCGGTTGCATATTCCGTGGTTGGTGCCGTAATTGCCGAGTGGCTGGGAGGCACGGAAGGCCTCGGGGTCTATATGACAAGAGTAAAAAAATCCTATCAGTTTGACAGGATGTTTGCGGTTATATTTTTCGTTTCGGCCATAAGCTTGATACTTATGGAACTCGTCAAACTGCTTCAGCATTATTCAATGCCCTGGGAGCATGTTAAAGACAAATAAAATACCGGAAAAAAATTTACAAAAGAGAGGATATATTGATGAAAAGATTTGAAAGACTGTTTAAAAAAGTAATCGCGGCGGGAAGCGTTTTTGCCATGCTTTTTTCGTTTACCGCTTGCGGTAATGCCAATGCGGGCAAGGGTGATTTAAAAGAAATAACCTTTGTTCTTGACTGGACACCCAATACAAATCACACGGGTTTGTATGTGGCGCTCGATAAAGGCTATTATGAAGAAGCGGGACTTAAGGTTACGATAGTTCAGCCCCCCGCAGACGGAGCAACTGCAATGGTGGCTTCGGGACAGGCACAGTTCGGTGTGGATTTCCAGGATTATCTTGCACCCGTATTTACATTGGAGGAAGAGGTTCCCGTAGTGGGTGTGGCAACGATTATCCAGCACAATACATCGGCTATTATTTCCCTTAAAGAAGACGGAATCGAATCACCCAAAGATCTCGAGGGCAAAAATTACGCTACATGGGATCTTCCCGTAGAAAAGGCAATGATGCAAAACATTATGGAAGCCGACGGCGGAGATTATTCGAAGCTTAATCTTATTCCCGAATACATTGACAACGAAGCCGCGGCTCTTTTGCAGGATATCGATGCCATTTGGATTTATTACGCATGGGCGGGAATCGCATGCGAACAGGCAGGGCTTGAAACCAATTATATTTTCTTTAAAGACATCAAACCCGAATTCGATTTTTACAGCCCCATTATCGTTGCTAATTCAAATTGGATAAAAGAAAATCCCGATACCGCCAAGGCTTTTCTTGCCGCTACGGCAAAAGGATACGAATATGCGATTGAAAATCCCGACGATGCAGCGGATATTCTTTGCAAACAGGTTCCCGAACTTGACAAAGACCTTGTAAAAGAAAGTCAGAAATGGCTTGCAAATCAGTACAAAGCAGAAGTCGATCAATGGGGTTATATCGATCAGGCCAGATGGGATGCGTTCTATTCATGGCTTTACGAAAACAATCTTTCCGACGAAATACCCGCAGGATACGGATTTACAAACGATTATCTTCCTTCGGCAAAATAATAAAGGTGAAAAATGAGTGAAATTCTAAAAGCCGAAAATATAAGCAAAAGCTTTTCGGACAAAGATGTATTAAAAAACATAACACTGACGTTAAACGAGGGGGAACTTGTGTGCCTCCTCGGCGTCAGCGGCGTCGGCAAAACAACGCTTTTTAACGTTCTTTCGGGACTGACAAAGCCCGATTCGGGCAGCGTAATGTTAAAAAACAAAGATAATGACGAATGGGAAGACGTTACCGGCAAAAACGGATATTTAAGCTACATGCTTCAAAAAGATCTTCTCCTTCCCAACAAATACGTCATCGACAATGTGGCCCTGCCCCTTACTTTGCATAAAATGAGCAAAAAAGAGGCGAGAGAAGAGGCGATGTCACATTTTAAACGCTTCGGACTCGAAGGTTGCGAGAAAAAATATCCCGCTCAGTTGTCCGGCGGTATGAGACAAAGAGCCGCACTTTTGCGTACATATCTTTGCAAAAACAAAGTTGCGCTTTTGGACGAGCCCTTCAGCGCGCTTGATACCATCACACGTTCGTCGATGCAGGAATGGTATCTTGACGTGATGGAAGAAATTAAACTCTCGACGATTTTTATCACTCATGATATTGACGAGGCCATTTTGATATCAGACAGGATTTACATCATGAAGGGCAATCCGGCAGTTCTTTCGGATGAAATAAAGATAAACGAAAAGAAGCCCAGAACGCAGGATTTCACGCTCACCAACGAATTTTTGGAATACAAAAAAACGATAAAAGAAAAACTGGGTTAATCGCAATCTGTTTAACTTGACAATAAATCATGCTTGCGATAAAATATCACTTGCGTTGAAAAAATGTGCATTTAGCTCAGCTGGATAGAGCGTTTGGCTACGGACCAAAAGGTCGGGGGTTCGAATCCTCTAATGCACGGGCAAAGAAAAAGGCAGGACATAAAAGTCCTGCCTTTTTTTGAGCCGGGCACGAGACTTCGAAAGGGTTCGAAGTCGGTGCACGTTTTTTTTTCACGGTCGAAGAAGAAAGGTTAGTTGTTTAATTTGTCGACGAGAGTGGCGAATTCCCGACGGTATTCATCGCTTAGGGGAATGGATTTAAGTTCTTCGACTACGTGTTTATAACTTCCGTCTGCGATATAATCGCTTTTTCTTATAAGCATTGCGGTTTCGGCAACCGATGCAGAGAAGATGAAATCGTCAGAAGGTTCGTCGGTGTAACTATCGGATCCGATCTGGTACTCGAGGAGCTTGGATTCATCTTCGTCGGGCTCTTTGTAACGAATGGAAAGAGTAAGCCAGTCGTTGGATTCAAGAGCTTCTTTTGTAAGTGTGCTTTCCTGATATTTAAGTTCTGTGGTATCCGTTTCGTTTTCTCCGATTGCGGGAACTATTTCGTAAAGAACCGTTACGCTGTGACCTGCACCGATTTCTCCGGCATCTTTCTTGTCGTTGTTGAAATCTTCGTTGTTTAATGCGCGGTTTTCATATCCTATAAGTCTGTATTCCGATACGTACATGGGGTTGAATTCAACCTGTAATTTAACGTCTTTTGCAACGGTAAGCATATTTGCGCTGAGTTCGTTTACAAATACTTTCTTTGCTTCGTGAAGAGTGTCGATGTATGCGTAATTTCCGTTACCGTCGTCTGCGAGAGTTTCCATTACGGAATCCGAATAATTGTACATTCCGAAGCCCAATACCGAAAGGTAAATACCTTTTTTAGCTTCTTTTTTGATTTGTTCGGAAAGACCGCTTACACTTGTGTTTCCGATATTGAAATCTCCGTCGGAAGCGATGATGATTCTGTTGTTTCCGCCTTTGATAAAGTTTTTCTCTGCGAGCTTGTAAGCTTCTTCGATACCGCCGGAACCGTTTGTTCCGCCGCCTGCTCCGAGTCTGTTTATGGCATTTCGGATTGTGTCTTTATCATCGCCGCTTACGCTGTCGAGAACAATCTTCACACCGTTTGCATATGTTACGATTGATACGGAATCCTTTTCGCTTAAATTATCGATAAGCATTCCGAATGATTCTTTAACGAGCGGAAGCTTGTTTTCGTCGCTCATTGAACCGGATACGTCCACGAGAAGAACGATGTTCGAATCGGGAGTCTCTGAAAAATCGATTGCTTCGGTCTGCAGTCCGAGATGTAAAAGTTTATGTTCCCTGTTCCATGGACAGTCGGATATTTCGGCATTGATTCCGAAAGGCTCGTCTCCCTCGGGTCCTTTGTAATCATATGTGAAATAGTTAATCATTTCTTCCGCACGAACCGCTCCTTCGGGAATATCGGAGGGAGCATATCCCATGTTTATCATTCTTCTTAAATTTGAATAAGATGCAGAGTCAACATCCGCAGCGAATGTTGAGAGAGGAGATGTCGAAACATCTTTGAATACGTTTTCGGGTATGCTGTCGTATTCTTCGGTATTAAATTGTATGCCTTCATCAAACTCGTCATAAAAATAAGGATCGCTTACGGAATCGTATACAAAATATCCGTAATCCACCGAATCCGCTACGCATGCGGGTTCGACGCAGTTCACATAAGTGTTATTCCCCGATTCGGTTGTTTTACCGCAGGCGGTAAGCGCCAGGACGGTAAATGATGCAATCATGCTTCTTAATACAGTTTTTCTTCTCATGTTTTTTCCTCCTTTAAATACTGATTTGTCACATTTTTTGTTTTTCTCCTCTTTTGATTACATTTAATATACGGGTGAGATTTGAGGATTTATGGAAAATAATAAAAATTTAAAAGAAATGTTGTGATTAAGACTCATTTGATTGATAATATTATTGGAAAAAGAATCGGAGACGGAAAAATGGTTTATTTTGTAGGAGCGGGCTGCGGCGCAAAAGACCTTATCACGGTAAGGGGTATGAATCTTTTGCAAAAAGCGGATGTGATTATTTATGCGGGATCCCTTGTAAATCCCGAGCTTTTGGAATACAAAAAAGAAGATTGCGAAGTTTACGACAGCGCCCTTTTAACGCTTGATGAAATTATAAATACAATAAAAGAGTCCGAAGAAAAGAACAAAATGACGGTAAGGCTCCATACGGGGGAACCGAGTATTTACGGTGCCGTCAGGGAGCAGATGAACGAACTCGACAAACTGGGCATTTCTTATGAAAGCTGCCCCGGGGTCAGCGCGTGCTTCGGTGCGGCATCTTCCCTTAATCTGGAATATACCCTTCCCGGTATTTCGCAGACGCTTATAATCACAAGAATGGAAGGAAAAACCGCCGTTCCCGAAAAAGAAAGCATAGAAAGCCTGGCATCACACGGGGCTTCGATGGCCTTATATCTCTCCGCCGGAATGCTTGATGAATTAAGCAGAAGACTGATTGCGGGCGGGTATCAAAAAGAAACGGCCGCGGCGATAGTTTACAAGGCGACCTGGGAAGAAGAAAAGTGTATAATATGTACCGTGGGTACGCTTTACGAAAAGGCATTGGAAAACAATATCACGAAAACGGCCGTAATACTGATCGGTGATGCGATAAAAAATAACGGGTTCGAAAAATCAAGACTTTATGCGCCGGATTTTTCGACCGAATTCAGAAAAGCAAAAGAATGAAATTAAGCATTATAAGTTTTACAACCAAAGGAGCCCTGCTTTCCGAAAAAATCGAAAATTTGCTCTCGGGAAGCGATTTTGAATGCACTCTCTACAGTGCATGTTCTTTTGTTGACAGTCAAAATATTCAAAAAACGAATGAGGCTCTGAGCGAATGGTGTCAAAAAAGATTCGAAGAGAAAAGCGCAATTCTTTTTATATCGGCACTCGGAATTGCGGTAAGGGGCATCAGTTCGTGCGTCAAAGACAAATTAAAAGACGTTCCGGTTATGGTTGTTGACGAGAATGCAGGATTCGTCATACCGGTTTTGTCGGGACATGTGGGAGGCGGAAACGAACTTTCCGAAAAAATCGCTTCGCTTCTTAATGCCAAAGCCGTTATAACCACCGCAACCGATATAAACAATAAATTCGCCGTCGATCTTTTTGCGAAAAAAAACGACCTTTTTATTTCGGACAAATCCGGAATAGCCGGGGTTTCGGCAAAAATTCTCGAAGGAATCGATGTGAAAATATCCGTGGACGATTCCGTTTTGTTTGATAAAGATTCACTGTCCGAAGGACTTTCTTTGGTTCATTATGACAAAGATGAATTTTATGATGTAATCGTCACAAAAGACGATTCGAAACATAATGCTTCCCTGGTTTTGCTCACAAAAGATTATATTCTCGGAATAGGCTGCAAAAAGGGAAAGAGTTTTGCCGAAATCGAAGAATTCGTCAAAGAATTTTTAAAAGAAAATTCAATCGACATAAACCGTGTTTCCCGTATTGCTTCGATAGATTTAAAAAAAGACGAAGAGGGAATAAAAGAATTTTCCGAAAAATACGGTATTCCTTTCGTGACTTTTTCGGCAGAAGAATTGAATTCTCTTCACGGTGATTTTTCTTCATCGGATTTTGTAAGCAAGGTAACGGGAGTCGATAATGTTTCGGAGAGGGCGGCGCTTTTTGCATCCGGATGCAATGGGAAATTAATCGTCGAAAAAACGGTTTCAGACGGAAAGACGCTTGCTCTTGCCGAAAAAGAAACAAATATCCTTTTTGAATAACGCGGAGATTTCGGATATGGATAATCAAAACGACAAAATTATATATGTTATCGGAACGGGACCGGGTTTCGAAGAAGGCCTGACCCTGGAAGCATTAAAGATTTTAAAAGAAAGCGATACGATAATCGGTTATTCCGTATATCTTGATCTTTTACCGGATGAAATCAAAGAAAAAGAATTGATTTCCACTCCGATGAGAAAAGAAAAGGAAAGATGCACAATCGCTTTCGAAGAAGCTGCGAAGGGCAAAAAAGTCGCATTTGTATCAAGCGGGGATGCGGGTATTTACGGAATGGCTTCGCTGATGTATGAAATCGGCGCGTCGTATCCCGACATTGCAGTCAAAGTGATTCCGGGTGTCACGGCGGCATCAAGCGGTGCGGCAATCCTCGGCGCTCCGATAAATCATGATTTTTGTGTTATAAGCCTAAGCGATTTGCTGACTTCGTGGGAGACAATAGAAAAGAGATTAAAAGCCGCGGCGGAAGGAGATTTTGCGATTGTTCTCTACAACCCGTCAAGTCACAAAAGAAAGGATTATCTTAAAAAAGCGGCGGAAATTCTTCTTAAGACCTTAAGAGAGGATACCTGTTGCGGATATGTCAAAAACATAGGCCGCGACGGAACCGAAAACATTTTTTGCACATTAAAAGAACTGGCAACTTCACAGGTTGACATGTTTACGACGGTTTTCATAGGCAATTCGAAGACGATGATGATTAACGGCAAAATGGTTACGCCGAGGGGTTATCTTAAGCAGGACGATTGAGGAAAGAAATTTGAAAAAGATACTGATTTTCGCGGGCACCACGGAAGGAAGAAGAGTGTCCGAAATATTATCCGAAAACAAAATAAATCATACGGTTTGCGTGGCTACGGAATACGGTGAAATGCTTATAGAGAAAAACGAATTCGTGAATGTTCATTGCGAAAGAATGGATGCGGAAAAAATGAATTCATTCATAAAAGAAGGTGCATACGAAACCGTTATCGACGCCACCCATCCTTATGCTTTTGAGGTCACGAAAAACATCAAAGAAGCCGTTTCGAAAAACAATCAGGGCATAAAATACATAAGACTTAAAAGAAATACCGGGATTGATATTCAAAACGAAACGATCAGATTTTTTGATTCAAATGAAGAATGCGCAAAAGCGCTTGAAGAAACTAAAGGCAATATCCTGCTTACGACAGGAAGCAAGGAATTATCCGTTTATGCAAATAATCCCGATTTAAAAGAAAGGCTTTTCGTTAGAATCATTCCCGGCGAAGAGTCTTTGAAAATATGCAATACACTCGGAATATCGGGCAAAAACATAATCGCGATGCAGGGTCCTTTTTCATCAAAGATGAATGAAGCGACAATTGATATGTACGAAATATCGGTCATGGTTACAAAGCAAAGCGGAATTGCCGGAGGATTTCCCCAAAAAGCCGAAAGCGCCAAAAACAAAAACATTCCTCTTTTTGTAATAGGCTGTCCCGTCGAAGACGAAGGACTTTCAATCGAAGAGACGCTTAAAGAAATAAACGTAACGGCATGCGGCAAAGAATCGGCAAAAATCCACATCGATCTTATCGGTGCGGGTATGGGAAACCCCGATCTTCTGACAAAGAAAGCTTCAAAAGCGATAGACGAAGCCGATGTGATAATAGGAGCAAAAAGACTTCTTGAAATATTTGAAACAAACGCTAGGAAATTGCCCCTTTATATGGCAGGGGACATCATTCCCGCAATAAAAGAAATACAAAGCGATGGCAGAACAAAAATAATCGCGGTTCTTTTCTCGGGAGATTCGTCTTTTTATTCGGGCGCCTCTCCTTTATACGAAGCTTTGACTGAAGAAATCAAAAAAGGAGGAATCGTTGCCGATATTGCCGTGATTCCCGGGATTTCGAGCATATCCTATCTTTCGTCCAAAATCGGGATATCCTATTCGGATGCCCTTATTTTAAGCATTCACGGAAGACGGTTAAAGAATATCGCAAAAAGGATTAAGCATTCGAGAAAAACCTTCTTGCTTGTATCGGGATTAAACGACATAAAACTTTTGGGAGAAAAGCTTGTCGATTCCGGTATCGATAACGTGAAAATTTATGCAGGCGGAAACCTTTCCTACGAAGATGAGGAAATCTTTGTTCTTACTCCGAAAGAATGTGTTTCGTTTGACAGGGAGGGTATTTACACGCTTTATATCGACAATCCCGAAAGCGAAGAAAGAAGGGCGGCTTTGGGATTAAAGGATGGAGAATTCGAAAGAAACGAAACGCCCATGACCAAGGAAGAAGTAAGGGAAGTAAGCATTTGCAAACTTCGTCCCAAAAAAGATTCGGTTATTTGGGACATAGGATGCGGAACGGGTTCAATTGCGGTGGAATGCGCGCTTCTTTCGGACGAAATCATCGTTTACGGAATCGAAATGAAGGATGATGCAGTCGAAATAATCGATAGGAACAAAGAAAAATTCGGTCTTGAAAACATAAATGTCATTAAGGGAAAAGCACCCGATGCGCTAAAAGACCTTCCGGCTGCGACAAATGCTTTTATCGGCGGAAGCGGCGGTAATCTTAACGAGATTTTAAATATGCTTTATAAGGTCAATCCGAATATGAGAGTCGTAATCAATGCCGTAACCATCGAAACGATGTGCGAGATGAAAAAGATTCCGGATAATTTTGAGGTCAAAGATTTCGAAATCATTCAGATGCAGGTATCAAGGGCAAATACGGCGGGAGAATATCATATGATGAAAGCGGAAAATTCCGTATGGATCTGTTCTTTCGATTTCGATCCCGTTTCATTGTGAGGAAACAAAATGTCTTTAAAAAGAGTGATGATAGCCGCTCCCAAAAGCGGAAGCGGAAAGACGAGCGTTACGATAGCTCTTCTTGACAATCTCAAAAAAAAGAATATCAAAACATGCTCTTTCAAATGCGGGCCGGATTATATCGATCCTTTGTTTCACCAAAACGTTTTGGGCATCGAATCGTACAATCTGGATACTTTTTTTGCAAACGAAAAGACCGTAAAAGATTTGTTTAAAATGCATACAAAAGGATTTGAATTTGCCGTTTTGGAAGGAGTCATGGGTCTTTACGACGGACTCGGCGGAGTGAGGGAAGAAGGCTCCTCCTATCATCTGGCCGAAGTGACGGACACTCCCATAATTCTCGTGGTTGACGGAAAGGGTGCCTGCAAATCGCTCCTTGCGTTGATTTCGGGCTTTAAATCCTTTGACAGGTCAAATCTTATAAAAGGCGTGATTTTAAACCGTACATCCGAGGGCGTTTTCAGGATCCTGGAACCCATGATTGAAGAAATGGGAATTAAGGCGGTCGGTTTTATTCCGGAAAATGATGCGTTTTGCATTCCGTCGAGACATCTCGGATTAAATACGCCCGATAACGTTGACTTCAAAAAAGTTATAAACATTCTGTCGGAGGAATTCGCCAAATCCGTTTCTTTTGAAAAGATTGATGAAACGGCATCCCTTTGCAAAGAAATCGAACCGGTTGATACGGTTTTAAAACCCTCGGCAAAAGAGGAATGCGTAATCGCCGTATCAAAGGACGAGGCCTTTTGTTTCATGTACAAAGACAATATAAGGCTTCTGGAGGAATTCGGCGCGAAAATCGTTTATTTTTCTCCTCTTCGCGACAGGGGAATTCCAAAGGATGCGGATGCGATTCTTCTTACGGGAGGCTATCCCGAAGAATATCTGGAGGTTTTATCCTCAAACGAATCCATGCTTCTTTCCGTAAAAGAAGCGTTTGAACGAAAAATGCCCTTTGTTGCCGAATGCGGCGGTTTCATATATCTTCACAAGACCGTATCGGACAGGGAAAACAGGGAATATAATTTAGTCGGAGCGATTGACGCAAAATGCTTCTTTACCGGCAAATCCGTAAGATTCGGTTATATAGAAATCGCCGAAAAAAAGAGTTTTTTCCTTCCTTCCGGCAAATCGATAAAGGGGCATGAATTCCATTATTGCGACAGTACGGACAACGGGAAGGACTGCATTATAACAAAACCCGTAACGGGAAAAACATACGAAAGCGTTATGGAAAACGAAAACGCATTCATCGGATTCCCGCACCTTTATTACCCGTCAAATCCCGAATTTGCCGATAATTTTATTATGAAAGCAAAAGAATTCAAAAAACGAAAATCATGATTTAAGCGAAAGAGGAATGTTTATGAATTATTCGTCAAAATTTTTCGAAAACAAAGACTGCGAATATTATCCCTGCCATGAGGGATGCGAAAAAATGAACTGCCTGTTTTGCTACTGTCCGCTCTACAGGCTGGAAAACTGTCCGGGAAATCCGTTTTTTAAGGAGAAAGACGGCAAAACGATCAAAGTCTGCACAAACTGTACTTTTCCGCATAAAAAGGAAAATTACGATAAAGTGATAGCCGTACTCAAAAGCCTTTAGAAACATGTCGGATATATTTTGGCTTCACTTGTGTCCTTTTCCCTAAAATGATATAATTTAGGGGTTAAGGACACTTTTATTTTGGGCAATCGTAAAAACGTTATTTAGTGTAAAGGGAGACTGTAAAATGTATTTTAAAAGAACCACGGAATCAATATTGAAAAATGCCCGCATCGCAGTGGGGCTCTTATCGGTTTTGGCACTTCTTTGCGCCTCGGGATGTACGATTCCTTTTACGTCGAACGTCGATGTTTCGACAAAGGATAATAATTCATACTGCCATGCAATGCTTCAAGAAACCGTCAAGCCTGCGGCGGACAACGAAAAAGACGACAAAGACGAAGACGAAGATGAAAACAAGCTGTCTTCTTCAAATATGACGGAAGGCTCTTTCGCAGACAGGGCAGCCGGCGTGTATCGTGTGGAATATAACAAAAAATCCTCAGACGATTATATTGAATTTTACAATATAGGCGGCAATCTTTATGCTTTTTTCTCGGGAGAAGAACATGTCGGAATGGAACTGTTTTCGGACGAGGATACGGGATTTGACGAAAACGCGGATACATTGAACGTGACAATCATTCCTATTGAGGAATACGGATACGATTATTATACTCCGATTAAGGCAAAAATGACCGTAAACGATGAAGGCATAGAATTCGGGCAGGTTGACAACGATTTCTCGATATTGCTTTTCGATGATACCACAAAGCTTGTAAGAACCGATTCCGAAGTCGGTCACCTTGACGGATTTGCATACAAAGACTTATGCGATGCAAAGAAAAAGTGCGAGGAACTCGGGATCGAAACCCTGGATGAAATTCCCAAAGAGGTCATCGGGTCGTGGATTCTTCTCGGAGATATCGACGAAGGTATTGTTATTGAATTTTCCGAAGACGGATACATGCAGGCGTTTTTGAAAAATTACGGCGTACCCATTCTTTTAAGCAGGGGTGATTTTGTTGCCGGAAAAGAGGAAATAAACGGAGGAACGAATCTTTACATCGATTTGCTTTATTTATCCGATGACGATCAGGGATATTTCAATTTCTGTTATGTAGAAGATACGGGGCTTTTGATGTTAAAGGAAGGAAACACGGAATACGGCGGAGACGTGGCATGGGAAGATTCTCTTTTCGTACCCTTCGACTATTCTTCCTTCGGCAGACAATATTATTCCGGATATGAAGGATCTTCCATGTTTTCCGATATTTCGGGATCGTATATATCCGATGACGGCGAGATGATTCTTTTAACCTCGGACGGATATTTTTATCATTACGATTCGGATGTTTTTACGGAAATAAGCGAAATGGTTGAAGGATATGTTTCAGAAACGCCCGGAGGTCTTGAAGTTTACGAACTCAATTATCAGGGCGGGGATGACGAATTGTACGGCTTTATCGCTTTTATGGAAGAAGGGGTTTTTGATTTTACCGAATACGATACAAACAAGACAAAAAGATATGAATTGATTTATTAAAAGGCGGCTTCATGGAATCTACTTTAAGAAGAACGTGGTCCGAAATCAATCTGGACTCGTTGAAATACAATTATTCGAAAATAAGGGAAAAAATCGGAGAAAACGTCAGATTTCTCGGAGTGGTCAAGGCGGATGCTTACGGACACGGCTCGATTAACGTTGCAAAAACCCTCGAAGAGGCAGGTGCGGATTATCTTGCCGTAAGCAGTATCGACGAAGCCATGGAACTCAGATTAAACGGTATTAAAATGCCCGTTTTGATTCTCGGGCACACTCCGAAGGAACAGGTTTCGAGATTAATCGAATACGATATAACCCAGGCTGTAACCTGCAGGGCAAAAGCGGTCGAATATTCCGAAGAAGCGGTTAAGATCGGCAAAACCCTGAAGATACATATCAAGGTAGATACCGGAATGTCAAGACTCGGATACATCTGCGAAGGAGATTATTTCGACAACGGCGTAAAGGGAATCTGCGAAGCCATCAATATGCAGGGACTTTTTGCCGAAGGCATTTTTACGCATTTCGCGGTTTCGGACGAAGAGGGAGAAGAGAACGACGCATATACGATGCATCAGTTCAAACTCTTCAGGGAAGTATGCGAGGAAGTCGAGAGAAGATCGGGAAGAAAATTCGCGATTAAGCACTGTGCTAATACGGGTGCGGTTGCAAGATTTCCCGAAACGTATCTTGACATGGTCCGTCCCGGGCTTTTGCTTTACGGATACGGGGAATATGCCAAAAAAATGGGTCTTAAACCCGTAATGACATTAAAAACCACGGTATCCACGATAAAGATTTATCCCGCGGGAACAAAGATAAGCTACGGCGGAATTTTCGAAACAGATAAAACCACGAGAATCGGTGTTCTTCCTTACGGATACGCGGACGGCTTTTTGAGAAGTCTTTCGAACAGATGCTCTCTCATGACCGCAGACGGATTGGCTCCCGTAAGGGGCAAAATCTGCATGGATATGTGCATGATAGACATTACCGATATGCCGAAGGTCGAGGTCGGAAGCGAAGTCGAAATCTTCGGGGAAAACAATCCGATTGAGGAACTTTGCGAAATCGCCTCCACGATTCCGTACGAGCTCACGTGCGCGGTAAGCAAGAGGGTTCCGAGAAATTATATCAAGGACGGCGAAATCGTATCCAAAGAACTTATGCTTAGAATGTAAAAAGGAGCAAAAATGTTTCGAATCAACGAAAACACCAAAATCGGCGAACTGCTCGCGACACATCCCGAGGCAGCCGATATTTTAAGAGAAATGGGAATGCACTGCCCGACTTGTCCTTCGGCGCAAAACGAAACGCTCGAAGAGGCATGCATGGTACATGACATGGAGGTCGAGGCGCTTATAGAAGATTTAAAAGGATTTCTTGAGAACATGTAATTTTCGTATGGGGGATTTTTATGAAAACACTGTTAAAGAACGCCGGGGTTGTTAATGTATTTACCGAAAAAATCGAGAAAACAAATGTTTTGATCGAAGGTGACAAAATCATCGGGGTCGGAGAGTATTACGAAGAGTGCGACGCCGATGTGACGGAAGACCTTACGGGGAAATTTATCTGTCCGGGTTTTATAGACGGACACATTCATATCGAAAGCACAATGATGGTGCCTTATTCCCTGGCACAGTCGGTACTGATTCACGGTACGACCGCAGTGGTTACCGATCCTCACGAAATAGCAAACGTGTGCGGAATCGACGGTATCAAATACATGCTTGAAATGAGCGAAAACATTCCTCTTCACGTATATATTATGATTCCCTCCTGCGTACCCGCGACATGTTTTGACGAAGCGGGCGCTTCTTTATCCGCGGAAGACATAGAATTTCTCTACAAAGAAAAAAGGGTCCTCGGACTTGCCGAAATGATGAATTATCCCGGCGTAATCTGCAATGATGCCCCGACGATGGATAAAATAAATTCATGCGTTGAAAAGGGAAAGGTAGTTGACGGACACGCACCTCTTTTGACCGGCAGGGATCTGGATAAGTATATAAGCGCCGGAATCAATTCGGATCATGAATGTTCTTCGGCGGAAGAAGCAATCGAAAAACTTTCCAAAGGACAGTGGATAATGATTCGTCAGGGTTCGGCGGCAAAGAATCTCGAAAAGCTTCTGCCTCTTTTTGAATATCCTTACTATCAAAGAAGCATCCTTGCGACGGATGACAGAAACCCCGCGGATATTATTAACGAGGGTCATATCGACAATATCGTAAGACTCGCCGTCAAAAGCGGAAAAGATCCCGTCCGTGCGATAAAAATGGCATCTTTTAATCCTGCTGCGTATTTCGGAATTAACCGTGTGGGTGCGATTGCATGCGGATACAAGGCAAATCTTCTTGTTCTCGACAATCTCGAAAATGTCGAAATAAGGGATGTTTACTCGGACGGCGTAAAAGTCGTTGATTGCGGCAGGCTTCTTGATTTCCCCGTACCGACCGCAGAGGAACTTATTACCGGAAGCGTAATGAATTCGTTCCATATGCCGGATCTTTCGGGCGATGATTTTTATATCGAGCCAAAAGGAAATAAATGCAGGGTTATCGAAGTGATACCCGGAGAGATTTTAACGAACGAACTTATAACCGAAATTGATTTTTCCGTTAACAACGGAATCGATACAAATAAGGACATTATCAAACTTGCGGTTATAGAAAGACACAAAAACACCGGACACAAAGGTGTGGGATTTATCAAGGGAATCGGAATCAAAAACGGTGCGCTCGCGGGAAGCGTTTCGCATGATTCCCACAATCTCATCGTTATCGGCAGCAGCGGCGAAAACATGGCTGTTGCGGCCAATCACGTCAAAAAGATGGGCGGAGGACTCTGCGTGGTCAAAGACGGAGAGGTTGTTTCCGAAGTAAGACTTCCCGTAGCCGGACTTATGAGCACACAGTCCGCAAAAGAAATCGCAAAAGCAAACGAACTGCTTAGGGAAAGCGCAAAAACGCTCGGTGTGAACGAAAATATCGAGCCGTTTATGAATATGGCTTTCGTAAGCCTTCCCGTTATTCCCGTTTTGAAAATGACCACTCAGGGTCTCGTAAACGTTACGGATTTCAAGAGAGTGGATCTGTTTGCCGATTAATTGTTTACATCCAAGGAGAAAGGCATGATTTACAGAACGCTGGCATTTTTTTGCCTGGCGGCTTTTGTTGCAATATATCTTCTGAAAATATCTCTTTTGATAAAAAGAGGAATTATAAAAAGACCTTTATACATAACCGAATTCGTTGCGTCGAAACGTGCGGCAAACGTGATATTCAAATCATCGACTTTTATTGCATGGCTTATAATTGCAATAAGCGTTATCGACGGCAAGTCATATCTTCCGATTATGTACAAAGTTCTCGGAGTTTATCTGGGACTGACGGCTGATTCGATAATTCTTTTCGAATTTGTTCATCGGTTGAAAAAAAGAGAAAAGACAAAGGGTATTTATTCGTATTCGAGAAACCCTTTGTATCTTGCTTTCGATCTTTTGTATATCGGAATTGCCCTGATGTATTGCAATCCGTTAAGCATAGCCGCTGCGGCTTTTATGATTGTTTTCTTTCATGTTTGCATTTTGAAAGAAGAAAAAATATTAAGAAAAGAATCTTTCGAAGAATTTAAGGCATACAGGGAAAAAACGAGCAGGTATTACGGTTTCGGAAAACCTTCGTTTAAGAAAATCCTTTGCGCCTTTTATCTGATTCTTACAATCTGGTGCATTTTATATTTTGCCACGATTGTCTTTTACGCGAGCATTTTTCTTTCGTGGGTCTGGATATGGATTTTGATAGGTCTTTGTTCCTTTACGAGATTTGTGATGTTAAAAAGGGATACGGACGGTATATCTAAGAAAAAAATACCCATTCCGATACGAATGATTTATTATTCGCTTTATGCGCTGGGGCTTATTTCGTTCATTATAATCGAAATCAATATTTTTTCGGCCATGACCGCAAAACCGAAAGAGAATCTCGAATATGTGATTGTTCTCGGTGCGGGACTGAACGGAACCACTCCGAGCAACACATTGAGAAAAAGAATCGAAGAAGGATATGAATACATGTCCGATAATCCGGACACATTACTTATAGCTTCGGGCGGACAGGGCTTCGGCGAAAGCATAAGTGAAGCCGAATGCATCAAAAGAGAACTTGTCAAAAAAGGAATCGACGAGAACAGGATCATACTTGAAGACAAATCCACAAGCACCGTCGAAAATCTGAAGTTCTCCCTTGAAATCATCGAAGACCCCGATGCGAGCGTGGGAATCGTTACCAACAGTTTCCACGAATACAGAGCCGGAGTAATAGCCAAAAAAGTCGGATACAGAAATTCGCATCCGGTTCCGGCAATCACTCTTTTGCCCGTCGGAATACATTACATGTTAAGAGAATATTTCGGCGTTGTGAAAATGTTTCTGGATTTTTTGTAAATTACCGTAAAAAATAATTAACGCGGAGGAAATATGGATATTATCAAATCAATACATATGGGAAAAGCAGAGTGCGCCATCGATATGGGCGACGGAAGCGAGAGAGGCGAATATGTCAATCAGGATTACATTCTGAACACTCTCGGAAGACCGATGAGAGCGGTTTCTTTAATGACCTCGTATTACCCTCTTGACGAAGCTTTCCCAAAGAGGGCGCACGAAGCGTTTTCGGATCGCGAAATAACATTCCAGTGGGATTACCCTTACGACGATTACGAGACCTATAAAGGCGGTCTTATAGGAATGACCGACAGGGAACCCTTCAACTGGATGAGGGATGTAAGAAAACACGGGCAGGATGTCTGTCTTACAATCACCATCGACACAAACGTATCGGACGATCACATAAGAGCCATTGCCAAAGATTTGGCTTCATTCGGAAGAGTAATGCTTCGCATCAATCACGAAGCGTCGGGCGACTGGTTCTCCTTTACCAAAAGAGCGACATACGATCAGATAGCGCTTTTCTTTGCGCATGTCTGCGATATTTTTCATGAAGAAGCAAAGAACGTAAAACTGATTCTCTGCCTTAACGGTTTTTCCAAGCCGGATGATGAAAAAATGGAGATGGAAGATACATTTGCTCCCGCAATCAAAGCCTGCGATATTTTTTCGATGGACCGTTACATGGCGCTTCACTGGGGCTGGCCTTACGACATTGCAAACAAGGACACCAAAAACTATTACAGGGAAAAAGTTAAAAACATATACGAAATGGGCAAAAGGTGCGCTAAGAGATTCGAACTTGTCGCAGGCGAAAAACGAGACATGGTATTATCCGAAATGAACGCCGACGGAGATGTTACGGGACCTTACGATCAATGCGAGATGTTGAAGGAATTCTGCGCTCTTTTGAAGGAAGACGAAGAAAAATGGCTTGAAGGATTTACTTTCTATCAGTTCAGAGACCGCGGAAGACTCGGCCTTGAATGGGAAGATCCGAACAATTCCGAAGTCGGCATAAAATTACCGCTGATGGATACCTTCAAGGAGATAATAAACGATGAATATTTCATGCCTTCGATGGAAGAAAAAGAAAACGTTTCGCTCCCCGCAAAATTAAGATGGGGCGGAGCCGAAGACAGTGACGGAATAGCGCTTGAAATAAAATTCGATAAGGAACCGGTATTTTTCGAGGCATATTTTAAGGACGATTTAAAAGATGCCAACCTTATGATGGAAATAAACAAAAAATGGTTTTACAAAGCACCGGGTACCGAATTCATAGATTTCATGCCGGCGTTTTTCGAGGGAGAAAAAGTTACGGGAAAGGCTTTGACGCTTAAAATTTTCGCGCCTCCCGCAACGGGCGAGAACGATCCCTCGCAGGGAGATGACTGGAAAACGAATTATTATTATACGTTAAACAAACTGCCCGAAATCAGACTCGATTATCAGGCGGTTATCTGAAAAGAAAATGAATAACCAAGCAAAAGAGAGGAAAAAAATGGAAAGAATTATTACAAGTTTATTGGAGACCGATGCATATAAGTTTTCAATGGGACAGGCAATTTATCATCAGTTCAGCGATTACAAAACCACATGGGATTTCAAATGCCGCAATACGGACGTTCATTTCACTCCCGAAATGGTTGAGGAAATCAAAAGACAGATAAAACTTTACTGCGATTTGAGATTCAAGGAAGACGAACTTGAATATCTTCACAATATAAAATGGATTAAAGGTTCTTATGTTGATTTCTTAAGACTTTGGAAGCCGAGATTCGAGGATTTCGTCATCACAACCGATGCGGAATGCGGTCTTGCAATCGAAACCAAAGGAACATGGCTTAACACGTCCATGTATGAAATCCCCACTCTTGCAATTGTTAACGAAGTTTATTTCAGAATGGCTTACGATTACGAAGATCTCTTCAAGAGTTTCAGGGAAAGACTTGCAAACAAGGTTTCCAAACTCGAAAGCGGTATTTACGAAATAAGTTCTTTTTCGGAATTCGGTATGAGAAGAAGACTTTCGGCGGAAGCTCAGGATCTGGCGGTAAGATCCCTCAAAAACGGGAAACTCCGCAATTCCACATTTGTCGGAACATCTAATGTTTATCTTGCAAAAAAATACGGAATCACTCCCGTCGGAACCATGGCTCACGAATGGATCATGTGTGTCGGACAGGGAAATCACAAACACAATCCCGCTTATTCGAACTGGTATGCGCTTGATGCATGGGTAAAAGAATACGGAGTGTTAAACGGAACGGCTCTTACGGATGCCATTACCACAAAATGTTTCTTAAAGGATTTCCAGCTGACTTATTCGACTCTGTTCTCCGGATGCCGTCATGACTCGGGAGATCCTTACGAATGGGGCGATATGATGATTGAGCATTACAAAAATCTCGGAATCGATCCCATGACGAAGATGCTTCTTTTCAGCGACAGTCTTGATTTTGACCGTGCAACGGCCATCAACAATTATTTTAAGGGCCGCGTAAAAGTGGCTTTCGGAATCGGAACGTATATTGCCAACGACACAAAAGCACCGGCGCTTAACATTATCATGAAAACGACGGCGTGCAACGGAATGGATGTTGCAAAGATTTCGGATGTCGAAGGAAAAGGAATGTGCAAGAGTCCCGAATACATTCACTATCTCAAGAGATGTATCGAATGGAGACTTTCGCATCCCGATGATTTGTTAAGATAATTACGGAGGTTATTATGAGATACAATTACAAGACACAGAATGTCTGTGCCGTCCAGATAAGTTTCAATCTTGACGGTGACAAGGTTTCGAACATTCAGTTTCTCGGCGGATGCAACGGAAATTTAAAAGCGATATCAAAACTTGTTGACGGAATGAGCGTTGATTATATCGAGAGCAAACTGAAGGGAAACACCTGCGGAATGAAGAACACTTCCTGTGCGGATCAGCTTGCCGTTGCCGTAAGAAAAGCATATGAGGAGAGCAGGGGCTGAAAGAGAACAATTTGAATTTAATCGGGGGGGAAAAACAGATGCAGGGATATTTTTACGGATGGTATTTAAAATGCCAGTCAAAAGACGAAACAATCGCTTTCATAGTCGCAAGACACAAAAACGGAAAATCTGAAACTTCTTCCCTTCAGATAATCACCAAGGACGGGGCTTACAATATCGATATGCCGGGAAAGGCATTCAGGAAAGACAGGGTCAACATTTTCCTTGGTAAAAACAGGTTCGGAAGAAACGGAATCAGAGTCAATACGGACAATCCGGGCTTGAGGATTAAGGCCAAGCTTGATTTCGGCTCCCTTACACCGATAAAGTACGACATAATGGGACCTTTTGCTTTGATTCCTTTTATGGAATGCAGGCATGCGGTTTTGAGCATGCGGCATTCGGTTAACGGAAAAGTCAGCATTAACGGGAAAAAATACGCTTTCGAAAACGCTCTGGGTTATTGGGAGGGAGATTCCGGAAAATCATTTCCGAAAGAATATCTTTGGACACAGACGTTTTTCGGCGGAGGTTCCGTAATGCTTTCGGTGGCTCATATTCCTTTCGGGGCGTTAAACTTTACCGGAATAATAGGCATTGTTTACTATAACCAGAAGGAATACCGGTTTGCGACATATCTCGGAGCGTACATCAGGGAACTGAGGGATAAAAAGGTCAGGATCAAACAGGGAACCATGGAACTTGAAGCAGGCATTTTGGAGGCAGATGCCAAAGCCTTAAATGCGCCAGTCACGGGTCTTATGACCAGGACCATTCATGAGAGTGCATCCTGCAAAGCTTACTACAAATTCAGGGTTAACGGCAAAACGATTTTTTCTTTTAAAACCAATAGGGCGTCGTTCGAATACGAATATCCCTATTAAGGTATTTTGTATTCACAAAAATTTATTTGTGGTATAATAAAAAAGTGTAAAAATTTTGACATTTATATGTCGGAAGAGAAGAGGGGTTGTTAAAATGGGAAGAGACGATTTAAAAAAATCAATGGAAATTGCCAAGCGTAACAAGATAGCGGTTTCGTGTTATTTGATTACCATAGGTATTATTACGGCTGCTTATTTGCTTGAGGTAGTCAAACAAAACCGTACGTTACCGTATTTTATTACCATATCGGTTGTTATTTGGGTTCCGGGTATAGCCACGGCCGTATTCAACAAATTAAAATCAAACAGTCATGTCGTCAGATATATGATTCTCTTTGGATTTTCGCTTCCTTGGGGAATTCTTTTGTTTACGGCGACTAACGATCTGGTTGTTACATACGCACTTGTTATTTTAATAGCACTGAATGCTTATTCCGATGTTAAATTCGCGCTGGTTACGGCGTTTGTTCTGAACATAATTAATATTATTTCTTTAATTCTTTCACTTATCTCAAAGGGATTTACCAACGAAGCCATAGTTACACTTGAGATTCAGGTAATGCTTATCCTTCTTTGCGGCGCATACAATGTATTTATCGCCAAGACGAATTCAATGTTAAACAGCGGCAAGATGCATCAGATCGAACAGGAGAAAAACAATACCGCAGCTCTTCTCAACCAGATTATTACGGCTTCTGCCGCAATAACCGAGGGAATTGAAGAAATGACGGGCAAGATGAAAGTCCTTGACGATGCCATGAACAGAACATGTACGGCGATGGAAGAAGTAAGCACCGGAACCGGCGAATCCGCCGAATCCGTACAGACTCAGATGGTAATGTCCGAAGAGATACAAAACAAGATAGAAGAAGTTTCGCAACATACCGACGCTATTACAAAGAGCGTTAAGAAGACGATGGAAGCCGTTAAAATCGGTGACGAAAACATGAAGAATCTCGAAAGCGAAGTCGAGAAATCAAAATTGTATTCGGATAAAGCAGCAGAAGAATTAACCGAGCTTGAAAATTATACCAAGCAGATGCAGACTATCATCGAACTTATCAACAATGTTGCGGATCAAACCGATTTGCTTGCTCTTAACGCAAGTATTGAGGCAGCAAGAGCCGGTGATTCGGGTAGAGGATTTGCGGTTGTCGCTTCCGAAATTTCGAATCTTGCCAATCAGACTCAAAGCGCTACGGACGATATAAAGAATCTTATTACAAATATCAACAACAAACTTGCGGATGTGGACAAAGCCATCAAGGCCTTCCTCGAAGGAAGCAGCAAGCAGCACAAAGTTGCGCTTGAAACTGCAGGCAGTCTTGATGCGATAAAGAAAGACACAGGAAACATTGAGGAAAACATCGACGGACTGGCGGTAGCGGTCGAAAGACTTGCGGAGGCGAACAAAACGATTGTCGACAGCGTACAAAACATTTCGGCGATACTCGAAGAAGTTTCGGCTCATTCGAGCGAAACATACGAATCCAGCCGAGTTAATTCGGAAACCGTAAGCGATGTAATGATAATAGTAAATCAATTACAGGAACAGGCAGAATCTTTAAAGCAGGAAACAAACGATTGATATAGATATCAAAACCCGGAAATTTAAAGATTTTCGGGTTTTATAACGATTAAGGGTTGTAAGGGAGAACAAAAGAAGTGGGAGTAAGAATAATAGCCGACTCTTCCAGCGATGTTTCGCAGGATACAGCAAAAGAGTGGGGCATTACGATTATTCCGTTGAAAATCAGATTTGGAGACGAAGAATTTTTAGACGGAAAAACGATTACCAACAAGAGATTTTACGAGAGACTTATCGAATCGGACGAACTGCCGAAAACCAGTCAGATTTCTCCTGCCGATTACGAAGAATATTTCTTCGAGGCGGTTGAAACAGGAGATGAGGTTGTATGTCTGACGATTTCTTCCGGAGTTTCCGGATGTGTTCAAAGCGCAACGATTGCAGCAAATGAATATCCGGGAAAAGTATACATTGTCGACAGCAGACAGTTTTGCATTTCGTATTACATTCTTGTCGAATATGCGGTCAGACTGCGAGATGAGGGCAAAAGCGCAAAGGAAATCGCGGATGAGATTGAAAGAGTAAGGGATAAGGCTACCGTATTGAGCGTTTTCGATACTCTTGAATATTTAAAGGCCGGCGGAAGACTTTCCTCGACCGCTGCTTTTGTCGGCGAACTTTTATCGATCAAACCCGTGATTACGATTAATGACGGAATAGTCAATGTTATCGGAAAAGCCAGAGGTTCGAAGAAGGGCAACAATATTCTTATAAGCAAAGTCAAGGAACTCGGGGGAATAGATTATTCGATGCCCCTTTGTGTCGGATACACCGGACTATCGGACGAGCTTTTGCAAAAATATCTTGAAGACAGCAGGGACCTTTACGACGGAGACATTTCCGAGATTAAGAAAATAAGCGTCGGAGCGACGATAGGCACATATGCGGGACCGGGAGCCATTGCGGTGGCATTCTTCCCCAAAGGAATATAAAAGGACGGAAAAAAACATGAATCTTGAAGGCATAACAAAATATCTCGATTCCCTTGTGGACGAAAAAGATTTTCCTTCTGTTGACTGTGTGATTTACAGGGATCACGAAATGGTTTACAGACATATGAAGGGAACAAACGATAAGGAAAGAAAAATATCCGTAAGGGAAAATCAGCAGTATCTGATGTTTTCCATGACAAAGGTTCAGACAATGGTTGCTTTTATGCAGCTTGTGGAGGAAGGTTTGATTTCTCTCGAAGACGAGGTTTCAAAATATCTTCCCGCATACAAAGATCTTCTTTACGAAAAAAGAGAAGGAAATGCCATAGATATCGAAAAATGCAGCGAACCGATGAGAATAAAACACCTCGTATCGATGCAGTCCGGACTTGATTACAATCTTGAAAGAGCCGGCATATTGAGGGTTTTGGGCGAAAAGGGAGCAAATGCCACAACAAGGGAAATTGTGGATTCGTTTGTACAGACTCCGCTTAAATTCGAGCCCGGCACGCATTTTTTATACAGTCTCAGTCACGATGTGATTGCCGCAATCATTGAAGTTGTCTCCGGCAAATCATTCGGAGAATATCTCAAGGAAAATATTTGGGACAGGCTCGGAATGAACGATACTTTCTTCGCAAAGCCTGTCAATTATTTAAGCAATCTTGCAACGCAGTTTATATGCGATAATTCGGGCAATATTGTCCCGATGGACCCCACGTGCAATTATCAACTTTCCGAAAAATACGAAAGCGGCGGCGCAGGTCTTATAAGCACCACAATGGATTATGCCAAACTTGCCGATACGATAGCGTGCGGCGGTGTAAACAAAGACGGCAAAAGAATCATAAAAGCCAAAACGATTGAAACAATCAAAACAAATCTTCTTTGCGAAGATTCTCTTAAAGATATCGAGGTTACGATGGGCAGAAGAGGATACGGTTACGGATGCGGAATGCAGGTTTTGATGGATCCAGTAATTCTTTGCTCGAAAGCTCCCGTAGGAGTGTTCGGATGGGACGGAGCTGCGGGAAGCTGCATTTTTATGGATACCGTCAACAAACTTTCGCTTGTGTATACCATGCATGTGAGAAATTGCGGAATGGCTTATTCCGAGGTTCATCCCAAACTTCGCGAACTGCTTTATTCATAATTGATTCACTCGGTTTTGTTTAAATCGAAAGGATAGTGCCATGAAAGATTTCATAAGAGAACTTAACAGCTATTCGGGTATCGGCGTCAAGATGCTGACATACAAGAGGGAAATCAAAGCTACCAAGGTTAATCTCGGAAGCAGCAGGGAAGTTTATTTCCTTCATTTTGAGCCCCCTGTTAAAAAGCATTCGGAGATAGTGATTTACATTCACGGAGGCGGATGGAACAGCAAATCGCCGAGAGACTTCGAATTCATCGGGCAAAGAATAGCCAAAGAAGGATATGAATGCATAATCATGGGATACAGAAAAGTTCCCCATGTGCATTTCAATCAGATTATTAACGACATGTGCATCGAATATAAATCGGTACTTAAATATCTTCAGGGGAAAAATATCGATGCAAGCCGCGTGATTGTCATGGGCTCGTCGGCAGGCGCGCATTTGGGTTCCCTCCTTGTTTATGACAAAGAACTCCATCAAAAATACAGAATCGGAGCCAAGAGATTTGTCGGATTCATCGGTCTTGCCGGCCCTTACTGTTTTGAGGGAAAACTTCCGTGGGCACTGAAACAGCTTGTTTCGGATCTTTTTGAAAAAGACCAGGAATGGTCCGAAGGCGAGCCTTACAGCAGAATAGATTTGCTTACGGCCGACGATTACGAACTCTCGATTCCGATGTATCTTATTCAAAGCGATCACGACGGTGTTATAGATATGGAACACACGCTTGTGTTTGCAAGAAAAGCCATGGAGATGAATATTCCCGTGACTTTCTATAAAGTTACCGATTCGAAGAATACGCATACATATTATTCGACGGCGGTATTCTTTGATGATTTGGCCAAAAGCAGAACACTTCAGGTAATATTTAATTACCTTGGGCAGATGAGTGAAAAATAATTTACAATAAGGGGGTTGTAAATGCTGGATATTACTCACAGAAAGATTAACAAAGTATTAAAAATCACAGACGGAAACAACAATCCGATAGCGGGGGAGAAAATTCATGTCAAATTGACAAATCATGATTTTCTTTTCGGATGCGGTGCTTTCGAGACAATTTATTATATGAATACTCCTGAAGGGGAAGAATACGACAGGCTCAAAGACGGAATCGACAAGTGGCTGGATTTGTTTAATTACGGCACGCTTCCTTTTTACTGGGCTCTTTATGAAAAAAAAGAGGGCGAAACGGACGAAAACCTGCTTAAACCCGCAGCCGAATTCTTGTTAAGCAAGGGCGTTAAAACCAAGGGGCATACCCTTTGCTGGCATTCGGTATGCGCAAAATGGCTTATGGATTACGACAACGATGCCGTTATGAATAAGCTTTTAAAACGTATAGAGAGAGAAATGTCCGCATTCAAGGGCATTATCGATATCTGGGATGTTATAAACGAAGTTGTGATCATGCCTGATTTCGACAAAGAAGACAATGCGATTACAAGGCTTTGCAAGGATAAGGGCAGGGTCGGACTCACCAGGGAAGTTTTTGATATGGCCAAATCCGTCAATCCCGATGCCACGCTTCTTATCAACGATTTCAATACTTCGTCCTCATACGAAAAACTGATTGACGAATTGCTCTCCGCCGGAGTTCCCGTTTCGGCAATAGGCATTCAGTCCCATCAGCACCAGGGATTCTGGGGCAGGGAAAAACTCGAAGAAGTGCTTGAACGCTATTCGCGTTTCGATCTGCCAATTCATTTTACCGAAAATACGCTTGTATCGGGTTCGCTTATTCCCGAATATATCGTGGATTTGAACGACTGGCAGGTTGAGGAATGGCCTTCGACTCCCGAGGGAGAAGAAAGACAGAAAAAAGAAATGGAAGAGATGTATCGAATTCTTTTCGCACATCCTTTGGTTGAAGCGGTCACCAACTGGGATTTCAGGGACGGTGCATGGCTTAAAGCCCCGAGCGGAATTATAAGAATCGACGGCAGCGCAAAACCCGCGTATTATATGTTAAAAGACCTTATCCACGGCGAATGGTGCACGGATCTTACTATTGAAAGCGACGAAAACGGATTCGTAAAATTCGAAGGCTTTAAGGGAGAGTACGAGATTGAATGTTCGGGTCTTACAAAGAAGGCTTCATTTTTAAATAACGACGAAGAACAAATTAAGTTTGAAATCGGTCGATAATTATGGGTTTTCGGCGCAAAAGCCCGGATTGAAACGATAAAAACTAGTAAATACCGAAAGAAACGAGAAAAAACAGGGATAAAAACTTGTTTTTTCTTTTTTTGCATTGTGCTTTTATTGGACTTTTATTATAATTTTTTTGTATGTGAAAAAAATTCACGATTACCAAGGAGGATGAAAATGAGCAAGAAAACTATGGCTTTTGTGATGGCTGCGCTTTTGTTTTTCGGTTCGTTCGTTATGTTCTTACCGATAAACGTCAAGGCAGCGCCTACAGAAAAGACTTATACCTTTTCGGATCTTAAATCCACTATGGAATACGGCTTAACGTCAAGCATTGACGGAAACGGCGTATTGGAAATCAATTTTGAGGACCAGTACAAATCGCAGTTTTATGCTATTCCTTCGGATATTGATCCCGATACGATCACCAAGGTCGTATTCGATGTGACAAGCGGCAATGCGGCAGATCTCGCATTCAAGCTTCATACACAGAGTGACTACGATTCGGACAACAAGGGAGGCACTCCCGTTTCTTACGGTTCGCCCCAGATTATTCCCGATACAAAGGGATGCAAATATTTCTCGATCATGTCACTTAATACGGGTTCAACCAAAGCTAAAATCGCAAGCGTTACTTTTACGGTTTCGGGCGAAGGCAATCCTTCCGGTTCCGATTCCGAACCCGATGCCGGCCCCAGCGTTGAAGGCGAAAACCTTTTACAGAACGGAAACTTTGCCGATGCAGACGTTTCAATGTGGGAAGCAGAACTTGAAGGCTCGGCAAAAATCACCACGGGCGTAAGCGATACACCCATCTTCGGAGATGTTACGACATACGGTATCATCAGCGACAGACAAAGACCTTACGACTGCTTCGGCTACGATGTTACGAGTCTTGTCGAAAACGGACAGACATACGCATATTGCTTCTATGTAATGCTTTCCGACGAATACGAAGGAGCACCCGCTGCACAGCGCCAGGTTGATTTTGCTCCCTATGTTACAACAGACGGAAATACGAGTTATCTCGGTTCTTATTCGGCGGAAGTTCAGGGCTCTTCAAGCCAGCAGCTTACTCCCGGCGAATGGACCAAGTTTGAAGGTACATTCAAAGTGGCAGCTTCCGGAAATCTCGATAAAGTAGTATTGAGATTCCTCGAACAAGGCGAAAATTACGGCGAAGGCGCATGCGTTAAAGGTACATATTATCTCACGGGTGCTTCTTTCATAAGCCTTAACCTTGAAACAAAGAAGATTGAACAGGGTATTCCCAATCTTAAAGATGCTCTTACAGCCGATTTCGGCGACGATATGATCTGCGGTACTTCGCTTTCGGGTTCCGAAATCAACGACAAGGTTCTTATGGAACTTGTTCAGAAGCACTTCAATGCGGTTACTCTCGGTAACGAATTAAAGCCCGATTCACACCTCGGCAACAGCATCAGAGGAACTGAGAAGGCTACAATCAACGGTCAGACAATAGATGTTCCCGTGCTTGATTATTCAAATGCGGAGAGATATCTTGATTATTTCCTTGCATGGAACGAAGAACATCCCGAAAGTCCTTTCAAGATCAGAGGACATGTTCTCGTATGGCATTCACAGACACCCGAATGGTTCTTCCATGAGGATTACGATGCTTCCAAGCCCTATGTTGCTCCCGAAGTTATGACACTTCGTCAGGAATGGTACATTAAATCCGTTCTTGAGCATTATGTGGGCCAAAACAGCAAATACAAAGATTTATTCTACGGATGGGATGTTGTAAACGAAGCTGTAAGCGACGGAACGGGAACTTACAGAAACGATTCCGAAGGATCGAGCTGGTGGGCTGTTTACAAGAGCAATGAATTCATTGTAAACGCATTCATTTTTGCGAATAAATATGCTCCCGCAGACGTAGAACTTTATTACAACGATTACAACGACTGCACACCCGACAAAGTTAACGGCATCGTTAAACTTCTCAACGACGTACTCGCGGTTGAAGGCACGAGAATCGATGCTATGGGTATGCAGGGCCACTATGACAGCACATATCCCACAACCGATCAGTTCATCGATGCCGCTGCAAAATACGGCGAAGTTGTTGGCAAGATTATGCTTACCGAAGTTGACTTCAAATCCAGCAGCGCTTATGACGGAACGGAAGCTACTCTTAAGGGTGAATATGTAAGACAGGCTTACAGATACAAAGCGGTTTATGATGCAATGAAAGAAGTTGATTCCAAGGGAATCGCCGAAGTCGGAGGTTTCATTGTTTGGGGTGTAATCGACGGCAATTCATGGCTTCAGGCTTACACGGGCGTAGGCGGAGGCGTTACCGACGGCAGTCCTCAGTGTCCTCTTCTTTTCGATGACGACATGAAGGCAAAACCCGCTTTCTGGGCACTTGTAGATCCCACAAAGCTTGAGCCCGAAACAAAATCCGTTGCAATCATGCAGGCCATGCCCGATGATTTCAGTCTTGCTCCCGAATATACATTCACCGGCGAGAACACAGGAGTTTCATTCCAGACTATCTGGAACGAAGGACAGGTTCAGTTTAAAGTAACCGTTACGGATGCCGATCAGGACGAGACGGACGGCGTAAAGGTTTACCTTGACAAATACAATTCGAAGACCAGCGGTATCAAGAACAAGATGGTAGAAGGAAAGAGAAGCGATGTTCCTTCAACCGATGACGGAAAGTACACATTGATTTTGAACGTTCCGGTAGATACGGCGGAAGCAAATGCCGTTATCGGATTCGATATCGTTGTCACAAACAAGGACAAAACAATAGTATTTAACGATACTACAATGGCTCAGGAAACATCCAGCCAGTATTATGCGGAAGGAAGACTTAAAGCATTCCTCTTCATTCCCAAGGGAAGCGCAACGGTTGACGGCGAACTTGACGATTCATGGAACAATGCGGTTACGGTTGTTCTCGGAAACAAGACCGACAACCCCGTTGCAAAGGCAAACGTTAAACTTCTTTGGGATGAAGAATATCTCTACGCATATGCTGAAGTAACGGATCCCGTATTGAATAAGGATTCCGGCGAAGTTCACGAACAGGATTCGTTCGAAATCTTTATTGACGAAACAAATTCCAAGGCATCCGCTTACAACGATGCAACAAAGCAGTACAGAATAAACTACGAAAACGAGCATTCGTTTAACGGAGACAAGTGTGTCGAAGAAAACGAAACAACATTTGTTAAGGTTACCGATACGGGATATATCGTTGAAGGCGCATTCAAATGGACCGAGATTACTCCCGCAGAAGGCAATTACATCGGAATCGAACTTCAGATTAACGATGCCGATGAAAACGGTGTAAGAATCGGTACCGTAACTTGGAACGATATTACCAACCAGTGCTGGTCAAATCCCGGATGCTTCGGTACAGGTATGCTTGTGGCAGCTTCAGGTGCTGCTCCCGCGGCAGACGGAAGTGCCGATACAACCGACGGCAAGTCCAAGAGCAAGGTCGGACTGATTGTCGGAATCTGTGCTGCAGCAGTTCTTGCAGGTACGGCTGCATTCGTATCTCTTAAGAAGAAACCCGAAGACGAAGCAAAAGATGCAGAGTCCGAAAAAGAAGATTTCGACAAGGGAGATATCAAAGAAGAAACTTCAGAAGAAAAAGCTTCCGAAGAAAAATCCGACGAAGGCGAAACCGAGGCCGAAGCAAAAGAAGAAGCCAAGGAAGATGCCGAGGAAGAAGTAAAGGAAGAAACCGAAGCCGATTCCGAGGAAGAAGTTAAGGAAGAAGCCGAGGACGACAATAAGGAAGAGGACAAATAAGTCCTAAGATAAAGAAATCCGAGGCAAATCGACTTACCGATTTAAAAATATGTTAAAACCCGCGCAGAGTACGATAATCGTATTTTGCGCGGTTTTATTTTTTATCGGACAAAAATTTGACACGAGTTAACATAATGTGTTATTATAATTGGTACCGTTGAAAAAACGGGCCGGTAAAGTTAACATAACTTGAAAGGCGAAGGGAACTTTTATGTTTAAGAAAACCATGAAGTTCGTGGCAGCAACTGCGATACTCGGTATCTGTGTTTTCACACTCTCGTATATCTACGTTTTGAGAGGAACGATTTCAAACCTCAGAGCGGATGCGAGCATGGAGAAACAAAGGAGCAGAAAATATACCGATATCATTGTCGGCGGCAGCGAAAACAGAATGGAATCCGATGTTCAGGATAAGGATACGCTTTATAACGTTGATTTTGATGTTTACGATTTGCCCAAATACTATCCTTATTACGGACAGAAGGCTTACGAGAATTATTCGGCCATTACGAATCGTTTGAGCAAACAATACAAACTCGAAGAGGTTGCATATACGGACGATTACGGATTCAGAATTTACGATGACAGATATCTTATAGCCATAGGTACTTATTTTGATGCTCCGGTCGGAACATATATCGACGTCGAACTCGAAAACGGCGTGATTATTCCCTGTATCGTCGGAGATATCAAAGCCGACGTGGACACCGACGACAACAATGTTTACAGTCTGACCTGCGGCTGCGCAACGGAATTCATCGTAGACGGCTGGAAAATAGATCCTTATACCAAAGGAGACGTTTCAAGCATATTCGAAGAATGGAATTCTCCGGTTATTCATATTATCGTATACGATTACGATTTCTTTGACGAAAATTAATAAAATCTTAAAGTGTTTAAATATTGATTTTTTATCCTAATCATAGTAGAGTATTAGTTACGGGGGCAGGGTTTGCTGTTCCCGTTTTTTATGTCTGATATTAGTGTTTAATTCTTCAAAATATAGTACAATATATATGATTGTTTAAAAGAGGAGTGACAGCAATGAAAAGCCGTTTCATTAAAACGATGACTGCAATCCTTGCGATATCGGTTTTATCGCTTTTGGGGTGCAGGACGGTCGTAACGGATGTAAATGCCGTCTTTGAAGCTAAAGGCACGGGAGAAGAACTCGGCATACCGGTTATAAATAACGAAAATTACATACAGGTTGCTTACAATCCTTCGGATGGGGTTAAAGTTGATTCGAATGAGGATATTTCGAAAGACGACGCAAAAGAAGATATCTCAAAGGAAGAAGATGTAAAAGAAAAGGAAGATTTAAGAGAAACCGAAAAAGAAACCGGGGAAGAAGACAAAAAGGAAGATAAAGATTCGGACACCCCGGATGAGAAAAAAGACAAAGCGGAAGACAAAGAAGATAAAGAAACAGACAAACGGAAAGATTTAAAAGAAGAAAAAGAAGAGAAAAATGAAGCCGAAACCGCCGATGATACGACGGAAAAGAAAGAGGATTTGAACGCCTCGATGGCTTCGGATCATTTTGACAGCGAGTTTTATGCCAATACCTATCCCGATGTAGTGGCGGCGTTCGGTAATTCACCCGAAGCGCTCTACAAGCATTATTGCGAATACGGAAAGGCGGAAGGCAGAAGTTGTAACGCGGAGGAATTTTCAATGTTAAACGAAAATTCCGAATAAAAAAGGATGGGCATTTCGTCCTGCGATATTGTTATTTTTTAGACAATGTGGTATATTTATCGTAGGCGGGATTATTTAAGACATGAAAGATAAAGAAAATAAGAAGAAAGTTAAGAAGTATAAACTTTCGGCTTACGGACGAAAGATGGCAAGAAAGGAGAGAAGAAAAGATTCGCTCTTTTTAATGCCCTCTTTTTTTGGTGTTTCCGTTTTTTATCTTATTCCCTTTGCGGTTGTGCTTGTTTATTCGGTCCAGGATAACCCCATTACCAAGAATTACGTGGGAATTACCAATTTCATCAATATATTAAAGAACGATGCGTTTAAATCCGCTGCGGCGAACACTTTCAGATTTTCCGCGGTTGCGGTTCCGCTTGCGGTCGTAATATCACTTCTTATGGCAATCCTCTTGGATCAGAGCATTCCTTTGGCGTCGCAGTTTCGTACGATATTCTTGTCGCCGATGATGGTTCCTGTCGCTTCGGTAATTCTTGTTTTCAGAGTTCTTTTTGATTACAACGGAGCATTTAACGCAATAGTGAGGTTTTTCGGAGGAAGCAATATCGACTGGATCAAAAGCGAATATGCGCCTCTTGTAATACTGGCTTTGTTTTTGTGGAAAAACTTGGGTTACAACATGATTCTTTTCCTTGCGGGACTCGGAACGATTCCCAGGGAAATGATGGAAGTTGCATATCTCGATTCCTCAAACGCATTGAAACTCTTTTTCAAAATCAAGATAAGATACCTTTCTCCCACGATTCTTTTCGTGACGATAATGTCTCTTATCAATTCGTTTAAAATATTCCGTGAAGTATATCTTTTATCCGGAAGTTATCCTCACGGGTCGATATATACGCTTCAGCATTTTATGAACAATATGTTTGAATCTCTCGACTATCAGAAACTGTCTTCGGCAGCGATTATCATGTGTCTTGTGATGATAGTCATAATCGGAATCCTTTATATTCTGGAAAACAGATTCGGAAAGGATATGGAGGATTGATATGAAAGAGAAAAGGAAAGAGATTTTTTTAAAGATAAAAAAGAAATCGAAAAAAATCGCAAGAACACTGATTCTTTTTACGATAGCCCTTGCTTTTGCTATTATTTTCCTTCTTCCGACGGTTTTGACCATAACCAATTCTTTTATGAACGAAACCGAAATAAATGCGAATTACGGAAAGATATTCGCAACCACGGATAAAGGCGGCAAAGTATTCATAAGCGATACGGTGGATATAAAATTCATACCCAACAAAGTGAGTTTCGAACAGTTTTCTTCGGTACTTTTCAAAAGCCCCGATTATCTGTACAAGTTTTGGAATTCCGTAATTTACACTTTGCCGATTATGATTTTCCAGCTTGCGGTGGCCCTTCTTGCCTCGTACGGATTCATGAGGTTAAAAGGGCGGCTTAAGGAAATGCTTTTCTTCGTTTACATTATCATCTGCCTGATGCCTTATCAGGTGACTCTGGTTCCGAACTTCCTTGTGTCGAAATGGCTCAATATTCTGGATACCAGATGGGCAATATGGCTTCCCGGTATGTTTTCGCCTTTTGCCGTATATCTTTTGACGAAGTATATGAAGAGAATTCCCAAATCGATAATAGAGGCCGCCAAAGTGGACGGAGCGGGCGAATGGAAGATATTCATTCAAATATGCCTTCCTCTTTGCAAAGGCGCGATATATTCGGTTGCAATTCTTATTTTTATAGATTTCTGGAACATGGTCGAGCAGCCGCTCATTTTACTCGCGGATGAATATTTGCATCCTTTGAGTATATTCCTGAGCAAAATCAATTCCGGAGAAATAGGTCTTGCGTTTGCGGTTGCATGCATATATATGATACCCAGCCTTTTGATTTTCCTGTACGGTGAAGATTATCTTGTCGAAGGTATTTCGTATCAGGGCGGAGTCAAGGGATAAGATCGGAGGACGATATGGACAAACTTAAAAAAAGAGAAATTATAAAAAACATAGCGATTGTATTTTTGGTAATAATGCTCATTTTGACGTTTTTCTCGAATACAATCATGAACAGAACCCTTCCCGAGGTCAGCACTCAGAGTGTCACCAGAGCGTCCGTAACTACTCAGGTTCGAGGGGAAGGTGTGGTTGAAGCCGAAGATCCCTACAATGTTGTCTGCGACGAAACAAGAAAGGTTAAAAGCGTTTCAAGACGCGTGGGCGATCATGTCGGAAAAGACGAAGTGATTTACCAGCTTGAGGGAGAGACAAGCGAAGAACTTACGGAAGCTAAAAACCAGCTTTCCGAACAGCAAAGCGCCTATGACATGGCGATTTTGACAAGCGGTCTGACCAATACCGAAGTCGCACAGGTTGAAAACGGCGTTACCGCAAACACATCGACAATTCTGGCAGTATTGGAGCAAAAAGATAAGGAAATCGCGGATTTACAAAAAAAGATTGACGAATATGATGCAAAGATTGCAGACGTTGAAAGACAGATAGGAAGAACGGATTATTCCTCCACTCCCGATGTTACGAAAGAACAAAGAGCGGTAGACACCGCGCAGGAAGAATATGACGATGCAAAAGAACTGCTTGATGCAATCGATGAATACGACGAAGCCCAAAGAGTATTCGACTGGTACGTTGCAAACAGCTCTTCTTCGGATCCCGGATACATTGAGGCCGAAAGCAACAAAGACAAAGCGCTTCAGACTTTAAATAACGCCAAGGCCAAATATTCTTTTACGGGTACGAGGGATGATGCGCAAAACGCCTTAAATTCCAAGCAGAGCGCTCTTGATGCGGCAATCAAGAAAAAGAACGACAAACTCAATTCGGCAAACAATCAGAGTGCCGGTCTTTCGGCTCAAAGAGACCAGTTGAAGAAAGAACGCGACGAAGTGTCCGCAAAACATCAGAATGCGGTAAACGACAGGGAAAAATATTTTAATTCGGAAAAGACCAAAATCGGTCTCGAGAAAGATTATCAGTCGCTTCTTCAGGCCAAAAAGAAGGTGGACGATCTCGAAAAGAAAGCATTGGGCGGCCAGATATTAAGCCCCGTTGCGGGTGAGATCATATCGCTCGGATTTACCGCGGGCGAAAAGATTGAAGCCGGAAGTACCGTTGCGGTTATTCAGGTTGAAGGCAAGGGCTACAAATTATCGTTCCCCGTATCGGCAAAACAGGCGAGAGCCGTAAAGGTCGGAGACGAAGTAAGCGTTGTAAACAACTGGTATTACGGTGATTTGAACGCAAATCTTGTGGCAATCCAGCCTGACAAGAGCAATGCGAGAGACGGAAAGATCCTCGTATTCTCTCTTACGGGAGATTCGGTCGTACCCGGTCAGAGTCTGACATTATCGGTCGGCGAGAAGAGCTCCGAATACGATCTTGTAGTTCCCGTTTCGGCGCTTCGCGAAGACAACAACGGCAAATTCGTTTTGATTGTGGACCAAAGGAGTACTCCTTTCGGCTCGAGATACATAGCAAAGAGAGTGGATGTAAAAGTATTGGCCGAAGACGACAAGGTTGCGGCGCTTGATGCCGAACTTTTAGGCTACGAATATGTTATAACCAATTCATCCAAGCATATCGAAAACAAAGATCAGGTAAAACTTGCGGAATAAATTTTGATGGAAAAGTTTAAGAAAATTCTTTCCAAAATTAAATATTACAGGGTTATATGCGTTTTGATTTCTCTTATTTTCCTCACCGTAGGAATAATAATGAGAATAATCATAACGGCAGGCGCAAACAAATATGCCGATCAGACCGTGACAAAAAGATGGGACAAAACCGGTAAATCCGCTCATGTTTCGCTTTTTATCAAAGATTCGGCATATTTTACACGTACCGATTTGGACGGATTCGAATACAATCTTAACAAAAAACTGGATTTCAATTCGATTTATCCCGAAAACGAAGATGCGAGACGTTTTATCGACTGCTATATGACCAAGACCTCCGTATATCTTGAAGGTCCTTCCGACAGTATGCAGGTTAACTGCCTTGCCGTCGGAGGTGATTTTTTTGCGTTCCATCCCGTAAAACTTATAAACGGGTCTTATTTTGACGGAAACGACCTGATGCAGGACGGCGTTATTTTGGACGAAGAAACCGCATGGCGTCTTTTCGGATCGAACGATGTGGCGGGACAGCCTTTGTATTACGGGGAGAGAGTTTTATACGTAAAAGGCGTATACGAGAAAAACGAAAGCAAACTTTACAATTATGCGAGAGGGGACAAACCCGAAATCTTCGTTCCTTTTGATTTGGTCGATTCCGCGGATTTTCCTCTTTTTATTTCATGCATCGAAGTATGCATGCCAAATCCCATCGAAAATTTCGCTACGGGTATTGTAGAAAGCGTCTTTATGGCAGAACCTTCGAATTTCGAAATGGTTGACAATTCATCGCGCTTCAAAACGGCCAATCTCAGAACCGTTTATAAAAATAAAAAATACAGATCCATGCAAAACAACGACATTATTTATCCTTACTGGGAAAAGATTGCCAGATACGAGGAAGATTTGCTCGCACCCAAGGCCGTGGCCATGGTTTTTTGTTTTGTTTCTTCAGGCACGGTTTTTATAAGCCTGCTTCTTTTTGAAATCTCAAAACTTACCAAATTAAAAAGCAGAAACGACGATTGATTCCGACAGAATTCCTGTTGATTTATATATAAAAAAGGGATATGATGTAATCTGATTTAATTTTTGTTTTCAGGAGGATATCATGAAACCCATTAAAGAAGGAAAAGTCAGGGAAATATATGATAACGGCGATACGCTTATCATGGTTGCTACTGACAGAATCAGTTGTTTTGACGTGATTTTAAACAATGTGGTAACCAAAAAAGGAACGGTTCTCACACAGATGAGCAAATTCTGGTTTGACATGACCAAGGATATCGTTCCCAATCATATGATTTCGGTGGATGTAAATGATATGCCGGAATTTTTCAGACAGGGAAAATTCGACGGAAACAGCATGCTTTGCCGTAAGCTTACAATGCTTCCCGTGGAATGCATCGTAAGAGGTTACATTACGGGCAGCGGATGGGCAAGCTATCAGAAGAACGGTACCGTTTGCGGGATTAAACTTCCCGAAGGATTAAAAGAATCCGACAAACTTCCCGAGCCCATTTACACACCTTCCACGAAGGCTGAAATAGGCGATCATGACGAGAACATAAGTTTTGAACAAAGTGTTGATTATCTTGAAAAGCGCTTCCCCGGCAAAGGAGAAGAATACGCAAAGAAACTTCGCGATCTTACAATCGCTTTATATAAGAAATGTGCGGATTATGCTTTAAGCAAAGGCATTATCATCGCAGATACCAAATTTGAATTCGGGCTTGATGAAAACGGCGAGATAGTTCTCGGCGATGAAATGCTCACGCCCGATTCTTCGAGATTCTGGCCCCTCGAAGGATACGAAGCAGGACATTCGCAGCCTTCGTTTGACAAGCAGTTTGCAAGAGACTGGTTAAAGAACCCCGCAAACGAAGGACATAACTGGACTTTGCCCAAGGAAGTCGTAGATAAGACAATCGCCATTTATCTTGAAGGATACGAGAAACTTACAGGCAAGAAATTATAGGCATATAAATTTATTTTGTAACACAGATTCAAGAAAGAAGGATTAATCATGAGCAAGAAAAGAATCATTGTCTCTGCCGTTATTTTTCTGGCAGTGATATTAGGTCTGCTTGCGGGGATTATTCTGACCAACAATCCGAATCATGTCGAAGAAGAGACGATTCAGGAAGTCATGAAAGACGCCGTTCTTCATGACCACGTAAAAATATCTCTCTTCGGAATCAAGGAAGTGAATCCCGGTCTTATTTCCGCTTTTATCACAACCGGAATCATACTGACGGTTGCGATAATCATCAGGATATTCGCGGTACCGAGATTTAAAATCATTCCCGGCAAATTCCAGATAATAGTGGAAAGTGCGGTAGGATTGTTTGACGGAACAGCCAAAGGCAACAGCCCCCACAAATTCAAATTGTTAAGGCTTTACATGTTCGTTGCCGGAACTTACATATTTGTCGGAACGCTTTTCGAACTTTTCGGCGTACAGGCGATTTCAACAACGGGAAAACCTATATCGCTCGGAGCACCGCTTTCGGATATAAACGGTGCGATAATGATGGGTTGTACGACTTATCTTTTCCTTTTGATAAACGGTCTTGTCGTTAACAAGGCAAAAGGATTTTTCGGAGTGCTCAAGGATTTCTCGCTTCCGATATCGATGAGTCTTCGTCTTTTCGGTGCGCTTTTGTCGGGTGCGCTCGTTACGGAACTTGTTTATTATTTCAAAATGACGAGTTTCTTTATTCCGGTACTTGTCGGAATCGCGTTCACTCTTTTGCATGCGCTTATACAGGCCTACGTTTTGACGATGCTTACCAGCGTCTTTTACGGTGAGGCTACGGAAGTGCATGAAAAGAAAGTAAAAGTAAAAAAAGAAAAAAAGAATAAAAACAAGAATTTAACTTCGGAGGTTGTATAATGAAAAATTCTCTTAAAGCTCTTTCATTGATTATTATTTTGGTTGCGACAATCGGTTTGTTGTTTGTACCTTCAAAATCCTATGCTGCCGCTACGGATGTTGCCGTTGAAGCCGAGACTAATGCAAACGATGTAACCGTAGCAAAGGCTGTAACAGCAGCAATCGTTGTTGCCGTTGTTGCAAGTGTAGGTGCATTCAGTATGGGTCTTGCAATCTGGAAATCTTCCGAAGGTGCGGCTCGTCAGCCCGAAATCGCAGGAAAGATTCAGACACTTATGATGCTTGGTTGTGTATTTATCGAAACAGCCATCATTTATTCATTGATTGTTGCTATTTTCATTGTATTCATTTTGTAAAAAAAGAGGCAAAGAATTATGGGTAATTTACCGCTTAATATAGATGTTCAGCAGATTCTTTTGCATCTTCTTAATTTTGCGATTCTTTTCGGGGGACTGTATTTTTTTCTTTACAAACCCGTAAGAAAGATATTGGATGCAAGAGAAGAACATTTTAAACATCTTGAAGAAGAAGCTTTGGGCAAAATCGAAGAAAGCGAAAAGGCTAAGGAAGAATATGCGGAAAGACTGAAAAATGCCGATTCGGAGATTAATGCCAAAAAGGAAGCAGCAGGAAAAGAGACTTTTGCCGAGAGGGAAAGGATTATCGGTGCTGCCAATGACGAAGCTGCAAAAATACTTAAAAAGGCAAGAGAAAAAGCGCAGTCCGAACATGACAGAATCATTAACGATGCGCAAAAAGAAATTGCCGATATTGTAAACGAAGCTACGGAAAAAATCGTATTGCGTTCCGATTTGGATACATACGATCAGTTTTTGAATGCCGCAAAGAAGGAAGAAGCCGATGAATAACGAGAGAGTCAAAGGTGTGCTTTATGCGGCGAAAAAACCGACCGAAGCACAGGAAGACAAACTTATAGAATTTCTTGTTTCCCGTTACGGCGAAGGAACAGAGCTTGAATGGGTTGAGGATGCATCCGTAAAGGAAGGATTCCGTCTTGAAGTCGGAAACAATGTTTACGACTGGACCAACGAAGGCAGACTTTCGCAGTTTAAGGATATGATTGTCAATGCCATCGGCAAGAAGACAAGCGACAATATCATTCCTCTTATAAGGGAAAACATTAAAGACTGGACGCCAAACACAGCTCCTACCGAATACGGCGTGGTTACGAGTATCGGTGACGGAATTGCAACCGTATCCGGACTTCGAAGCGCCACTTACGGTGAAATACTGCTCTTTTCCGAAGGCATCAGAGGCATGGTTTTGGATCTTCGCGAGGATGAAATCGGATGTATTCTTTTTGACGATACCGATGAAATAAGCGAAGGAAGCAGGGTTAAGAGAACGGGAAGAAGCGCCGGCGTTCCGGTAGGCAACGATTTCCTCGGAAGAGTTATCAATCCCCTCGGTCTTCCCATAGACGGAAAAGGGGATATCGAAGCCGAAGATTACAGGGCCATTGAAAGTCCCGCACCCGGAATCATCGAAAGACAGCCCGTAAACAGACCTATGGAAACGGGTATCCTTTGCATCGATTCGATGTTCCCCATCGGACGCGGACAAAGAGAATTGATAATAGGCGACAGACAGACGGGTAAAACCGCCATAGCGCTTGATACCATAGTCAACCAAAAGGGTAAGGACGTTATCTGTATCTATGTGGCCATAGGACAGAAAGCCAGCCTTATCTCGCAGATGGTTACAAATCTTAAAAAACACGGTGCGATGGAATATACGGTTATCGTTAACGCTTCGGCGTCCGATTCGGCACCGATTCAGTATATCGCTCCTTATTCGGGATGTTCGCTTGCCGAATTCTTTATGCATCAGGGAAGGGATGTTCTGATTGTATACGATGATTTGTCAAAGCATGCGATCGCTTACAGATCCTTATCGCTTCTGCTCGACAGATCTCCCGGACGTGAAGCTTATCCGGGTGACGTATTCTATCTGCATTCGAGACTTCTTGAGAGAGCGGCACACCTAAGCGATGAACTCGGAGGAGGTTCGATTACCGCGCTTCCCATCGTCGAAACCCAGGCGGGCGATGTTGCCGCCTATATTCCGACCAATATTATTTCGATTACGGACGGACAGATTTTCCTTGAAAGCGAACTTTTCTTTGAAGGTCAGCGCCCCGCGGTCAATGTCGGTTTGTCTGTATCCCGTGTAGGCGGCGATGCGCAGACAAAGGCAATGAAGAAATCCTCGGGATCGCTTCGTCTTGATTTGGCGCAATACAGGGAAATGGAAGTATTTACGCAGTTCTCGTCCGATCTTGACGAGGCGACGCAAAAGCAGCTGACTTACGGACACGGCCTTATGTACATCTTAAGACAGGCACAGTACAAGCCGTATTCACAGCATCAGCAGGTTATTTTGCTGACCGTTGCTCTTAACAAATATTTCATGGATGTACCGGTTAAAAACATTCAGGGCGAGATAGCAAGACTTTTGGAGCATTTCGAAATCGCTCACTCGGATATTTGTTCAAAGATAGATTCAACGGGATTGATCAGTGACGACGACAGACAGATTATCATGAAATACGCACTTGAATTCAAAGGTCAGAACTGATATTAAGAGGTATTTTTTATGTCGAATATGAAGGAGATAAAAGGTCATATTCAAAGCGTCAAGGACACTCAGAAGATTACCAACGCGATGTACCTTATATCTTCCAACAAAATGAGAAAGATAAAAAAAGAACTCGACAAGACCAAACCGTATTTTGAGGAAGTTGCATTAAGCATAAGAAGAATCTTCAAAACCGCAAAAAATGTCGAAAGCGATTATTTTTATCCGTCCCTAGATTCCTATACGATCGAAGGTACTTACGGATATCTGGTAATCACGGCGGACAAGGGTCTTGCGGGTGCATATAACCAGAATGTCATAAAAGAAGCCAACAAACTAATGACCAAAAATCATGACAAGCTTCTTTTCGTCGTGGGCGAGTACGGAAGAAGGTATTTCAATTCGAAAAACATTCCGATTGAAAAGACTTTCCTTTACACGGCGCAGAATCCGACATTGGCAAGGGCGAGACAGATTTCGAATCTTTTGCTCGATTTGTACGACAACAAAAAATTATCAAAGATTTATATCATATTTACCGATTACGAAAGCGGAATGGATGCAAAGGTTAAAGTCATGAGACTTCTTCCTTTCAACAGGTCCGATTTCAATATGAGCAAGGCGGAATTGGAGTCCGAAAAGAAATCGACGAGAAATTTCGTATGGCCAAAGGGAGAAATAGAATTCTATCCGAATGCGAGAGAAGCCCTGGACAACATGATTTCGAGTTACGTTACGGGAATCATATACGGAGCGCTCGTGGACAGCTTCTGCAGTGAACAGAATGCGAGAATGAACGCCATGGATTCCGCCAACAGAAACGCGGAAGAACTGATAGACAAACTTACGATTGAATACAATCATACAAGACAGGCTGCGATTACTCAGGAAATCACGGAGATTTCCGCAGGCGCGCGTGCTAAAAAGAAAAAGCAGGCGAAAGTACAAAGCAGAAACCGCAGTTAGAAATTATTATCCATAAACGGAGGCAAAAATGACCGGAAGGATAGTTCAGGTATCGGGATCAGTAGTAGATGTTCGATTCGAAGAAATTTTACCGAAAATAAGAGAGGCTTTGACGGTTGATGTCGACGGCGAAGAAAAAGTAATGGAAGTTGCTTCGCATATCGGCAACAACATGGTCCGCTGCATTATGCTTGCGGGAAGCGAAGGCCTTGCAAGAGATATGAAAGTCAAAGCAACCGGAAACAATATTACGGTTCCGGTAGGCGAATGCACACTCGGAAGAATGTTCAACGTTCTCGGCCGTCCCATTGACGGAAAAGAAGATCTTCCCGAAGATACCGAAAGATGGAACATTCACAGAAAGGCTCCTTCTTTTGAAGAGCAGAGCCCCGCTATAGAGATTCTCGAAACCGGAATAAAAGTCATCGATTTGCTTGAGCCCTATCCCAAGGGAGGAAAAATCGGTCTTTTCGGCGGTGCCGGCGTAGGTAAAACCGTTCTTATTCAGGAACTTATTCACAATGTCGCAACCGAACACGGCGGATATTCGATATTCACCGGTGTAGGAGAGCGTTCAAGAGAAGGAAACGATTTATGGCGTGAGATGCAGGAAAGCGGCGTATCGGCCAAAACGGCGCTTGTATTCGGACAGATGAACGAAGCGCCCGGCGTACGTATGAGAGTTCCTCTCTCGGGTCTTACAATGGCTGAATATTTCAGAGACACACAGAACAAAGACGTGCTTTTGTTCATAGACAATATATTCAGATTCGTTCAGGCGGGTTCGGAAGTATCGACACTTCTCGGACGTATGCCTTCCGCCGTAGGTTATCAGCCCACTCTTGCCGAGGAAATGGGAGCCCTTCAGGAAAGAATCGCTTCCACAAAGAGAGGTTCGGTAACCAGTGTACAGGCTGTATACGTTCCCGCGGACGATTTGACCGACCCCGCTCCCGCAACTACATTCTCGCATTTGGATGCAACCACCGTTTTGTCGAGAAAAATTGCGGAACAGGGTATTTATCCCGCCGTGGATCCTCTTGAATCCTCATCGAGAATTCTTGAGCCTTCAATCGTGGGAGAAGAGCATTACGAAATTGCCAGAAAGGTTCAGGAAATACTTCAAAAGTATGCCGAACTTCAAGATATCATCGCAATTCTCGGTATGGATGAACTTGCGGAAGAAGACAGACTTACGGTTCTTCGTGCCAGAAAGGTTCAAAGATTCCTTTCTCAGCCCATGCATGTAGCCGAGAAATATACGGGAAATGCCGGTGTATTCGTTCCGGTTGCCGAAACAATCAGAGGATTTAAGGCTATTGTTAACGGAGAAGTTGACGATCTGCCCGAAGCCGCATTCTTTAACGTGGGAACGATAGAAGAGTGCAAGATTAAGGCGGAGAAGATTAAAAACGGAGATATTTAAGTATGAACAGTTTTTCGCTGCATATACTTGCCGCCGAGAGGAATTTTTACGAAGGCGATTGTTTAAGCCTTGTTATTCCGATTACCGACGGCTCATACGGTATCATGAGCAACCACAGAAACATGGTTGCGGCGATTGTTCCCGGCATTATGGAATATACGCTGCCTGATGAAACAAGAATATCGGCGTGCGTTTCGCAGGGAATCCTCGTTGTTGCCGACAATGATGTCAAAGTTCTTGTGGATACAATCGAAACACCCGAAGAAATCGATATTAACAGAGCGAAGGAAGCTGCGGACGAAGCAAAGGAAGCGATACTCCAGAAGCAGAGTATCCAGGAATACAAATCCGCGCAGATGAGAATCGCAAGAGAGATGAACAGACTCAAACTCAAAAACAGAAACAGGGATTAAAAAAAGTCACATCAAACGATGTGACTTTTTTATTATATTCGGATTATATTATTTTACATCTTCAACGGCGTCTTCGATATCTTCTTTGATTTCTTCAACGTCTTCTTTTACTTCTTCAACAACCTCTGCAACTTCTTCTGCTGCATCGTCGCCTTTTTTCTTTTTGAGACCGTCGATTTTGTCCTGAGCTTTTTTCCAGGTATTCTGTGCGGTTTCTTTTGTCTTGCTGACAGCTTCGCTTGTCTTTTCTTTGATGTTGTCCAAATCCATGTAAGAACGTTTCTTGGTAACCGTTCCGTCATCATTTATTATTTCTTCGGTTTTGAAAATCTTGTCTCTGTTCTGATAGATGTAATATGCTCCCAGGCAGGCAGCTGCGGCTGTTATACCTAAAAGAAATCCTTTTGTAGTTTTCCTCATTGTTGAATAACCTCCTTTGAGTAACGTGTACACTTATTTTACTCTTTAAACGCCCAAAAGTAAATAGAAAAGCATTGAAGTTGACCATCAATTATGATAATATGTTATCGACTAAAGCAGTCAATTTTCGACGGGAGTTTTTAATTGATGAACGACAAGTTTTTCGACCTGAAAAAAGAAAAACAGGATAAAATGATAAACGGTGCGATGCAGGTTTTCGCACTTAAAGGATATAAGCTCGCAAGTACCGACGATATGGTAAAAGTTGCGGGAGTCTCAAAGGGATTGTGGTTCCATTATTTCGTCAACAAAGCAGGTCTTTACACTTTTGTTTCCGATTATTGCGTTAAATATCTCACCATGGAATTATCCGTAAATCTGTCCTTAAACGGGGCGGATTATTTTGATATTCTTTACACGATAGAAGAAACCAAAGCATCTATTGCAAAGATTTATCCTTACGCACCGATGATGATTCAGTCGATGGAAGACGAAAACGACGAAGAGATTTTGGAAGTCGCAAAATCAAGAATCGAGCCGTATACCGAGAAGGTCAACGAAGCGTTGGCAGAGTTTTCGAACGAACGTCTCTCAAAGAACGTTACGAGAGAAATGCTTGATATGACTGTCGGATACACGATAAAAGGATTGAGGCAAAAAGCATATGAAAGCGGAGAATTCGACTCCGAAAAGTATCTCTCTGACCTGAGAGAATATTTTGATATGATGAAAAAAATTGTTTACTCAAAAGGGGTATAAAGCGATTATGAAAAAACTCAACAACAAAACAGTCGGCATTGTTTGCATGATTCTCGGAGCCCTTTTCTTTTTGGGCGGAATAGTATATTTTATAATGCTTAATTTTCCGAATACCTATGCCAAAAAGGTTGAGGCTACAATAGTTGCGAGATATGAGGTATCTTCGGAAAAAGATGCGCATACACTGTTTGAAGTTGCATATAAGGTCGGAGACAATATGGTGTCATCGGCGTATTCCTCTTATGAGGAAATACCTGAGGATCAGCTGACCATCGATGTTTATTACAATATTAAGGATCCTACGGAACTTGTTGAAGCGGGTTGGCAATTTGAACCGATTGTTCCCGCGGTATTAGGCATTTTGTTTATCATTACGGGACTTACGTATCTCGGAATCATTTCATTCGGATTTGATATTTCGGAAGAAAAGACGAAAAAAGGATCCGAATCGGATAAAAAATATTATGCCGCAAAAGAGAAGACTGAAAATGCACTTTTTCCCATTATCGGACTTGCTGCCGTTTTGGGATTCGGAATATTCATGCTCGTTACGAAAAAATATGCCTGGTCATGGGTTTTTGTCGGCGTGGGAGGCATCGGAATACTTTATTTCCTTACGGATCTTATTCCTTCGGCATCGGAAATGTTCGCGCTTAAGAGAATCAGGCAGGTCAAAGGTCATTCTCTTTCCGTAGACGATGATTTCGAAAAGTTCGAAAAACAGCAAAAAGAAAAAGAATCAGCAAAGAATAAAAAAGCTTCCGTCGAAAAAACGGAAGACAAGGAAAAAGCGGCAGAAATCGTAAAAGACAATCAAAAAGACAAAAAGGAAGAAATCAAACCGGAAGACTTTGAGATTGAAGAAACCATTGAAATAAAGAGTCTGGATATTAAAAAGAAAAAGAAGAAATAAAGGGTGAGTTTATGCTTTATTGCGTAAGATGCGGTGATAAAATCGACAAAGACGAACTTGTATGCGACAAGTGCGGTCTTCGTTTTACGATAGAAAGAGCCGACGGAACCACGGTTTACATTAACCGGGCTCCGAGACCTTTAAACGAAACGGTAAATAATTCCAAAACCAAAAAGAAGAAACGGAAAAAATTCCCTTACGGGCTGATTATTGCGCTTGTTTCCGTTACTTCTCTGGCGCTGGCTTTGTTTACCGGTATATTTTTGTTGGGCTCCGGATTGATTCTCGGATTGGCAATGTCTGTCGGCGATGACGATTCGCCCGAGGTTGTCGTAAACAATCCCGAACAGATTTCGACTCCCGCACCCGTAATTTATCAAAACGAAAATTTTATGGAATCCGAACTTGTTTCGAATGCCATAAGGGAACCTTTTGTAACGTTAAAAGGCGACGGAACGGATACGGTTACCGTCATGATATACATGAACGGTTCCGATCTTGAGAGCAAATACGGATATGCTACCGAAGATTTAAGCGAAATGCTTAATGCTTCGCTTTCGGATAACGTCAATGTTGTCATTCAGACCGGCGGTACCAAAAAATGGAAAACCGAAGGCATTTCAAACAAACATTCCCAGAGATTTATCGTAAAGAACAACAAACTCGAACTTGTGGACGATTCCCTGGGGCAGTTGGATATTACGGAAGAAAGCACTCTTTTGGATTTCATTAATTATTGTTCGACGAATTATCCCGCAAACAGGAACATCCTTATTTTCTGGGATCACGGCGGAGGAGTGGTTTACGGTTACGGCGTTGACGAAAATGTTGAGGACATCTATGCCGCGCTGACCATAGACGAGATTCAAAGGGCCGTCCGCGACTCGGGAGTAAAATTCGAAATGATAGGCTTCGATTCCTGCCTTATGGGCGGTCTCGAAACAGCCTGCGTTTTGTGCGATGTTTCCGATTACCTTGTCGTATCGGAAGATTTCGAATCCGGAAGCGGATGGGAATATCAAAACTGGTTAAGCATCCTCGGATACAATTCGTCGACTCCGATGCCTGCGGTTGCAAAGGTTATAATCGACGATTTTATAAGAGAGAGCCTAAGCTGCGACTGTGAGGGTGTTCTTGCGCTCGTTGATTTAAGATATACCAGACTTTTATATTCCGCATGGACGGATTTCGCATATTCGAACGAGGACGAACTCCTTTCATTTGATTATACGATGAGCATGGAAAAATCGGACCGTGCACCCGACAGGATATTCGGCAGATACGTGCAAAAGGACATTTGGGATATGTTCTACGAAGAATCTTATACCATGGAATCCTATTGCTATGCGGTTGATATAATGGCACTTGCTTCGACGATGAATACAAAAGAATCGAATGCCCTGAATTCGGTAATGAAATCATCGATTATTTACTGTTCTTCAACGGCCGGCGATTCGTATATGACCGGACTTTCCGTTACGCTTCCTTATGGGGACAGCGAATTCTTTGATGAAATGAATACCGTGTTCACAAGATGCGGATTCGATCAAAAATATATTGATTTCCTTTCGAAATTTGCCGACACGGTTGGCGTTTCGTCCTATGATTGGGAAAGCAGCGATTTTTCCGGCTGGGAATCGTATGATTCTACATATGATGATTTTGACTGGGATGATTTCGATTGGGATTCGTTCTACGATTATTACGGAATCGGAAGATACGATGACGGATATTCGTCCTACGATTTCATTTATGATGATTACGAATGGTTTGATTACGGAAGCGATTATTACGACTATGATTATGACTATGACTATGACTATGACTATGGTTATGATTATGAAGATGACTGCGATGACGATTGTTATTGATTCAAAGAGCCGGCATTAAGCCGAATCTGAAAAAAAAAAGTCGGGTTTTAACCCGACTTTTTTGGTTTCGAAATTTTCTAAAAGAACAGATCTCTGTACCATTTAAGAGATTCTTTGTAAGCGTCGTATACTTTGCTTACATCCGTTTTGTCGACGATTTCGAGACGGTTGATTTCATTGAAATCCGCTCCTTCATACATCTTTATGAAATAAAGCACTTTGTAAAAATCGCCCTTTTGTTCAAGCAATGCCTGTGATATATCTTTTGAAACGTTTACCATGGTAATCGCTTCATCCATGGGCTTTGAAAGAATGATGTCAAGCACCGAGAAGAGTCCCATCAGGAAAAGCTCTTCGGATTTTAATGTCAGATCGAAAGTCGGCGCAAGGTTTTCCGCAAATTTGGCTCTGAGGAGCGAGAGACGGGTGATTTCGTTTGGCTTGTCGAAACAAAGCTCTTTGGCCACTGCGGTGGTAATCCATTTTTTCAGCTCTTTTTGTCCGAGCATTGCGGCTGCGTGACGGATTGAAGTAATTTTCGAATTGCGGCTCATTCTGTTAACGATTTCAAGAAGGGATATTACAAGCGCCGTATCTCTTGAAATAATGTCGGCCGCCTTGGTCAAATCGTAATTCGGATCGTTTACGATATTAAGAAGACTAAGGTAATTGACCTTTAAGGGTGCAACTTCCGTTTCTCCCTTTGTAATGGGAACGCGGTAGAAAGGTCCTTCGAAGAAATGATATCCTCCCTGCTTCTTTAACATTTCGAAGTCATCGTTGTTCTGAATGTTTTCTGCGATGAGTTTTATGTTGGGATAGCATTTCGAAAAATATATTTTCGCTTTGGAAATATCGATTTTCGTATAATCGAGATAAATATAATCTATAAGGCTTAAAACGGGACGGTAGTTTTCGAAATCTGATACTTTGAGCTTGCTTATCGCAAATTTGTATCCGTCGCTTTTTAATTCCTTGATCCTTTTAACATATGTATCGTCGGGAGTGAGGGAATTATCCATCAAAAGAACGAGTCGCGAGTGAGGCGCGCGGCATTTTGATGCAATATCGGTAAAAATGGAAATACAGTTGACCGGAATAAAGAGTTCCTTATCGTTTGAAAGAGTATTCACGCCGACATTGTCTATGATTTCGAGACCGTCAATCTGTCCGACGGAGTCGTTTATTTCCGTGGTTGATAAAAGAGGATTGGTAAAGATATTCTTTTTTCTGGAGAAAAGAGAATAGGATTTTACCGCCATATTTTCATCGAATAAAGGTACAAGTACTGCTAACATAAAATCACCCCCAATGAAATTTTACAATAAATGAAGAACTAAATCAATGAATTAAAAATGTCTTTGATACATTTGTTGTGATGACCCCGAAATTGTGTTAAAATTATTAAGATTGTACGGAAATCGGAGAAGAGTTATGAACAACAGCGAGATACTCGAATTAAAGAAAAGACTTAAATTCTGTGACGATGCGTCATTTAAGATCGAAACCTGCTATGTAATAGGCTCTGAAAAAAGAATCCAAAGCAGGATGAACACATATCTGACGAATATTGAAGACAGTGACAGACACAAATACATAGAAATACTCAAAAAGGGCTTAAGCGGCGTTTTAAACAGAAATCTTTTGAATCTTTCCTTTGAAAGAAGCATGGAAGGCGACGATGCGCAAAAATTTCTGCTTGCCGTAAGGGACAGCGAACTTTCCGATCGGGAAATTCTTGATAAATTCTATGAAAAAATAATTAATTCCTACTCGACGATAGGCAATTACCTCATCGTAACGATATATGATGCGTATGATGTTTTAAGAGAAGGAAGCGACGGCTTTTCGCAAAGAGAATCCGAAGAAGTCTTCAGATATATTTTCACCTGCATCTGCCCCGTCAATCTTGCCAAAGCGGCCTTATCCTATCATGAGGACGAAAACCTTTTTGCCGCAAGGGTAAGGGACTGGGTTGTCGAAATGCCCGACGTGGGATTTTTGTTCCCCGCATTCAACGACCGAAGCAGCGACGTCAATTCGCTTCTTTATTATTGCAAAGATCCGCTTTTGATTCATCCCGAGATAATAAACGAATGCCTCGGATGCGTCGAGGAAATGACGAGCGTCGAAGAAAACAGAATATTTAAGAATGTTATAGAAGAATTCATTAACGAGGCTCCCGAATACGATACCTTTGAAGTGGTAAGAAACGTTCAGGACAATTTAAGCGAAATGCTCGAAAACAAAGTTTTTTGCGACGAACCCACACTCGACAGTACGGGCGTTAAGGAACTTTTGAAAAATTCGGGAGTAAAAGAAGAACATCTGCCGATAGTCGAAGAGAAATTCGGTAACGAACTCGGAGAAAAAGGCATTCTTCACGCAGACAGAATAAAAGAAAAAGGCAGACTGGAAGTTAAGGGCGAGAATGTTAAAATCTCCGTTAAGCCCGAGGCTTCTTCGCTTGTCGAAATCAGAATGATAGACGGAAGAAAATGTCTTGTAATCCCCATGGATTCGGATATGGAAGTTAACGGAATCATCAAAAAGATTACCGCCAAACTCGAGGAGGAAAAACAATGATTATTATTTTGTTCGGAATCATAGGCATTCCGGTAATTGTTGCGATAGTTGCCGCAATTGCATCCGTTATTTCGGCTGTATCTTTCGTAGCCGGCGCAAGAGAAGATGAGGAATAATTAATGCTGCAAAAAGAAGATTACGATGAACCCCGCTGTGTCCTTTGCATGAATCAAAAAAGCAGGATTCCGATGGACCGTGTTTTGGAAAAACTCGATTCTTATCTGGAAACCAAACAGCTCGGCCGCGCAAAAAGCCATCTTTTGTATTGGCTTGAAGAGGCCAGAACGAATGCGGACGAAGCCGGAGAAATAGTATTGCTCGGCGAACTGATGGGGTACTGTCGCAAAAACGGCGAAATGAAAGAAGCGGTATCCTATGCCGAATGCGCCATTTCGAGAGTTACCAAATACGGATTCAGGAATACCGTTACCGGAGCAACCGCGCTTCTAAACGCCGGCACCGTTTTCAGGGCAGCGGGAGACTGCCGCAAAAGTTCTTCTTTATATGATGCCGCTCAAAAGATTTACGAGACGGAACTCGAAGCTTCGGATGAAAGGCTCGGAGGTTTATACAATAATTACGCTTCGACTTTAACGGAACTTGGAGATTATGACAGGGCGCTTGAAAAATACGAAAAAGCTTTGAAAATCATGGGGCAATCCGAAAACGGAAAACTCGAATGCGCCATTACGTATCTTAATATGGCCGATCTTTTCGTAAAAAGAGACGGGCTTGAAGCAAGCGAAAAAGAAACGGATAAAATGCTCGATGAAGCATATGCTCTTCTTACCGACGATTCTTTGGAAAAGAATGCATATTACGAATTCGTTCTCGACAAATGCATTCCCGCATTCGATCATTACGGACAGTTTTTAAGAAGCATGGAATTAAAGAGCAGAATAGGAAGATAACGGTTTGGTTTTATGAACGGTTTAAAACTTTCAAAAGATTATTACGAAGCATACGGAAAAGAAATGTTGGAAGGTAGTTTCTCGGACTATCTTCCTTTTATTTCGGTCGGGCTTGCGGGAAGCGGCTCGGAAGTGCTTGGATTTGACGACGAAATCAGTCACGATCACGATTTCGAACCGGGTTTTTGCATTTTTATACCTTCCGAAGACGTAATGGACAGGAAGACGGTTTTTGCGCTCGAGAGAGCATATGCGAAACTCCCGAACGAATTCATGGGTTTTGAAAGACAAAAACTTAGTCCCGTGGGCGGAGCAAGAAAAGGCGTAATAAGACTCGACGAATTTCTTGTTTCGAAACTCGGCAATCCCGAAGGAAAACTCTCGACATACGAGTGGCTGAAAATACCGACCCAGTATCTTCTTGAAGTCACATCGGGAGAACTGTTTTTTGACGGCGACAAAAGATTTACGAAAATAAGAGAAGATCTTTCCGTTATGCCAAAGGACATTAAATTAAAAAGACTGGCAGGGCATCTTTTGCTCATGAGTCAGGCAGGGCAGTACAATTATGCGAGAACGGCAAAGAGGAAAGATTATGCGTCGACGGGCGTATGCGTATACGAATACGTCAAAAATGCGATTGCAGCGATTTATCTTTTGAACAACGAATACATGCCTTATTACAAATGGCAGCTTCGAGGTTTAAAAGAACTTGATGTTTTATCCGAACTTGCCCTTCCGATAGAATTTTTGCTCACTGCTCCGAATGAAGAATCTTATGTCAACGAAAAAACAGAAAGAATCGAACTGATCGCGGGAAGGGTAATCGAGGAATTGATAAGTCAGGGTATAACTAAGGCGATTTGCGGCGATCTCGAAAAGCATGCCTACTCGGTAAATGATTATGTAAACGACGGAGATTTACGTAATCTGAACATACTTTCGGGAGTATAAAAAATGTCTGATTTTTTGTCGAAAACCGATTGACATTTATCCGAAAAAATAAGTATAATCTTTCGGGATATAAGGATAAAGAGGTGAAGATATGGGCGGATTTTTTGGCGTAACATCAAAATCAAACTGCGTTTTCGATTTGTTTTTCGGTGTGGACTATCACTCACATTTGGGAACAAGACGAGGCGGAATGTGTTTGTATTCAGAGAACAAAGGATTCGACCGCGCCATACATAATATAGAAAATTCTCCGTTTAGAACCAAGTTTGAACGTGATTTCGAAGAGATGGAAGGAACACTCGGTATCGGATGTATTTCCGACAACGAACCCCAACCGTTGATCGTACGTTCTCATCTTGGTACTTTTTCTATTACAACGGTTGGAAAAATAAACAATACCGACGAACTGGTAAATAAGCTCTTTCATAACGGAATGTCTCATTTTCTCGAAATGAGCGGCGGCAGCATCAATCAGACGGAATTGGTGGCTTCCCTCATCAATCAGAAAGATTCCATTGTGGAGGGCTTATCTTTTGTACAGGAGTGCGTTGACGGTTCCATGAGCGTTCTTCTCATGACGCAGGACGGAATCTACGCTTCCAGGGACAAATACGGCAGAACGCCGATTCATATAGGAAGAAAGCAGGGAGCACAGTGTGCTTCTTTCGAAAATTTCGCATATCTGCATTTGGGATATAAGGACATCAAGGATCTGGGACCCGGAGAAATAGTGTATATTACTCCCGACAAACTTGAAGTCAAAAAAGAAGCCGGAAAAGAAAAGAAAGTCTGCTCTTTCCTCTGGGTTTATTACGGATATCCCACATCATGCTACGAAGACATCAATGTGGAAGAAATGAGATACAAAAACGGTGCCAACATGGCAAGCAGAGACGATGCCAAAGTTGATATCGTAGCGGGCGTCCCCGATTCGGGTACGGCTCATGCAATCGGTTATGCCAACAAATCGGGCGTTCCTTTTGCGAGACCTTTTATCAAATATACGCCCACCTGGCCCAGAAGCTTCATGCCCGTTAAGCAGAGCCAGAGAAATCTTATCGCAAAAATGAAACTTATTCCGGTTGAGCCGCTCATTAAGGATAAATCCATGCTTCTTATCGATGATTCCATCGTAAGAGGAACACAGCTTCGCGAAACAACGGATTTCCTTTTCCAGGCAGGAGCAAAAGAAGTTCATGTAAGACCTGCATGTCCTCCTCTTTTGTACGGATGCAAATATCTTAATTTCTCCAGATCCAATTCCGAAATGGAGCTTATAGCAAGAAGAGTTATTTACGAACTCGAGGACGGAAACGTTACGGAAGAAGTATTAAAGGAATATACCGATCCCGACAGCGAGAGATATAAAAAGATGGAAGAAAAGATTCGTGAGGTTATGCACTTTACGTCTCTTAAATTCAACAGAATAGATGACATGATCGATGCCATCGGTCTGCCTGCGTGCGAAGTCTGCACGTATTGTTTTGACGGAAAAGAGTAAGATATATATTTAGGAGGTCAGTTTTATGGCAAAAAGAGAAGATATTCATAAGGTTTTGATAATAGGTTCCGGTCCCATAATCATCGGTCAGGCCTGCGAGTTTGACTATTCCGGAACACAGGCGTGCAAGGCGCTCAAAAAATTAGGATACGAGATTGTTCTTGTTAACTCCAATCCCGCAACTATTATGACTGACCCCACGACTGCCGATGTGACATACATCGAGCCCCTTAACCTTGAAAGACTTGAGCAGATTATCGAGAAAGAACGCCCCGATGCTTTGCTCCCCAACCTCGGAGGACAGTCTGGACTTAACCTTTGCTCGGAACTTTCCGAAGCAGGCATTCTTGACAAATACAACGTAAAAGTTATCGGTGTACAGGTTGACGCCATCGAAAAAGGTGAAGACAGAATCGAATTCAAGAATACGATGAATTCACTCGGCATCGAAATGGCTCGTTCCCAGGTTGCTTATTCCGTGGAAGAAGGTCTTGAGATTGCAAAAGAAATCGGATTCCCCGTTGTTCTTCGTCCCGCATACACGATGGGCGGCGCAGGCGGCGGACTTGTATATAACGTAGAAGAATTCAAGACGGTTATGGCAAGAGGTCTTCAGGCATCGCTTGTCGGACAGGTTCTCGTTGAAGAATCGATCCTCGGATGGGAAGAACTCGAACTCGAAGTTGTAAGAGACGCCAAAGGAAACATGATCACCGTATGTTTCATCGAAAACATCGACCCCGTAGGAGTTCACACGGGCGACTCATTCTGCAGCGCCCCCATGCTTACGATTTCCGAAGATATTCAAAAAGTACTTCAGGAACAGGCTTACAAGATTGTTGATTCAATCGAAGTTATCGGCGGATGTAACGTTCAGTTCGCTCACGATCCCGTAAGCGGAAGAATCGTAGTTATCGAAATCAACCCCAGAACATCACGTTCTTCGGCACTTGCTTCCAAAGCAACAGGTTTCCCCATCGCACTTGTTTCCGCAATGCTTGCATCCGGACTTACGCTTGATGAGATCCCCTGCGGCAAATACGGCACACTCGATAAGTATTATCCCGACGGAGATTACATCGTAATCAAATTCGCACGCTGGGCATTCGAGAAATTCAAAGGCGTAGAAGACAAGCTCGGTACTCAGATGAGAGCCGTAGGCGAAGTTATGAGTATCGGTAAGACATACAAGGAAGCTTTCCAGAAAGC
>JAEEGL016443894.1_pt1 | contig 93695 bp, 85 predicted proteins | sample 9134231 | NCBI WGS metagenome assembly JAEEGL01 (sample SAMN16246548, study PRJNA631951) | gut metagenome | biome: gut microbiome; feature: rumen; material: fiber-attached | host: Bos | place: Iran: Karaj | collected 2018-10 | reverse complement strand
TCACCCTCCATCGACTTCCGTCTTTTACCTCTGTGCCATGCGACACTGTGGTCTTATGCGGTATTAGCAACTGTTTCCAGTTGGTATCCCCCTTTGAAGGACAGATTGTTCACGCGTTACTCACCCGTCCGCCACTCGAATATCCCCCGAAAGGAATATCCTCGTTCGACTTGCATGTGTTAAGCACGCCGCCAGCGTTCGTCCTGAGCCAGGATCAAACTCTTGTGTTCAATCCTTATCGTCTGTATCGCTCGCCCTCTTCGGTTCCTCCAGCCCTCCGGTGCGCCAACACCTTCTGGCTTCTCTCCCCAGGCTCGCTCCCCAGACGCGTTTAACTCATTCTCAGAATCAACTGTCTTTTCTTGCGTTCGTTCTCTGTATCGTTTTCAAGGTCCGTTCGTTGCTGACCAGATTTGGTGGAAAGCCTGTTAATAATAGCACTACTCATGTGTCCTGTCAATAGCCTTTTTCAAAAAAACATTGAATTTTCCGTTTGTTAACCAAATATAACTAATTGAAAGAGGAAATTGAAAAAGAGGAAAGAGGAAATCAGTTTGTCGGGTGTTCCCAACCATTTTATTTCCTCTTTTCTCTTTCCTATTTCCTCTTTTGCAGCAAAAGAGTTTTCCGCAAAACGGGATATATGTTGCCACAGAGTTATCCACAAGGTTTTCCGGGAAAAAACCTTGATTTTATCCACAGAATCTGTTATCATATCCAAGTTATCCACAAGTATGTTTTGCACAGGTTAGGAGCGCACATCATGGATTTAGACACCGCGAATAAGTGCTGGATCAATATGCAGGCCGCTCTGAGGGAGCAGCTGGGCGAGGTGCGCTTCGGCACCTGGTTCAAATCTCTTCAGGTCCATTCCGCAGACAACAAAACGCTGGTGCTGCACGCCAGGGAGAAATTCATCACCGATTATATTAATAATAAGTACAAAAGCACACTGCTGCTTCTGGCCACCACATATTTCGGCGAAGAATTCGACAATATCCTCATCCTGCCCACAGCGGAGGTGAATAAGCTTGTAACTCCGCCGGATACCACGAAGCTCAACCCAAAATATACTTTTGACACGTTTATCGTAGGCCAAAGCAATTCCCTGGCCCACGCAGCTTCTCTGGCCGTAGCGGAATCTCCGGGAACGGAATACAATCCTCTGTTTATATACGGCGGCGCCGGGTTGGGCAAAACGCACCTGATGACCGCCATCGCCAATTACGTGCTGGCGAGCGATCCTTCCAGCCGCATCGTATTTTCCAATTCGGAGAAATTCACCAACGAAGTGGTGGACGCCATCCGCCAGAAGCGCACGCGGGAGCTGAGGGACCGGATGCGTTCCGTAGATCTGCTGTTTATCGACGACATCCAGTTTTTGAGCAACCGAACCGCCACCCAGGAGGAGTTTTTCAACACCTTCAACGAATTGTATCTGGCCTCGAAGCAGATCGTGATCACCTCCGACCGTCCGCCGGACGAGATCAGCACGCTGCAGGAAAGGATGCGTTCCCGCTTTAAAAGCGGCGTAGTGGTGGATATCGGCAAGCCCGACCTGGAAACCCGCATGGCCATACTGCGCTCCAAAGCCGCCAACGAGGGCATACAGATCGACGAAGACGCCATAAGCTATATCGCCGAGCGCATCGACACCAACATCAGGGAGTTGGAGGGCGGACTCACGAACGCGCGGCTGCTTGCCAAGGTGGAGGGTTCCGAGGTGATCACGCTGGACATTGCCGGACGCTCCGTAAAGGAAAGCAAGCCCGTGGCCAGCGAAAAGCCGCTGTCTCCGGAAGCGATCATCGCGTCCGTGGCGGCCATATACGGCGTGTCGCCGGACGATATCCTTTCCGCGCGGCGCAGCCGGGAATTTACCGTACCCAGGCAATTGGCCATATATCTTACGCGCGAACTGTGCGCATATTCCACCACCCGCGTGGGGGATGCCTTCGGGCGGGACCATTCCACCGTGCTGCACGCCTGCAAAAAAGCGGAAGAGCTGATGGAGCAGGAAGGGGACTTCCGCGACGCGGCGAACCGCATCATCGCGCAGATGGGAAAATAAACAGCCGATCCACAGTTTATCCACAGGGCTGTGGACGGAATTTTGCCTGCATGGCAGAGAAAAAAGAGGTTATCCACATTTCCACGCCTTCTACGGCTACTACTATTGAATATTTTATATACTACTAATACAGTGCGGGCGGGTCGTGCCGCTGTCGCGGAAAGGAACGATGGTATGAAGTTCAGATGCAATTCAAAGGAGCTGGTCAGCGCGATCTCTACCGCCATACGGGTTATGGCTGTACGTTCGCCCATGGAGATTCTGGAGGGCGTACTGCTCAAAGCGGACGAAACGGGGCTTACCGTTACCGCCTCCGACGGCAACATGACCTCCGTCACCCGCATAGGCGCCGAGATCGCTCAGGAAGGCAGCGCCATCATCCCCGGCAGGCTGCTGGGAGAAGTGGTGCGCAAGCTGCCTGACGGAGAGGTGGACGCGAGCCTTTCCGACAGCTGCGTGCTTACGATCAGGTGCGGCTATTCCAGGACCAACATCGCGGGCCGCAGCGCGGACGAATATCCTCTGCCCGAAGAAGGCGGATTCGACGACGAGATCGAGCTGCCGCAGCCTTTTATAAAGGAAATGATCCAGCAGGTTGCCTTCGCGGTGCCCGCGGAAGACCAGCGCGTGGTGCTCACGGGCGGATTTTTGAACATGGCTGACGGCAAGATCGACATGGTGGGCCTTGACGGCTTCCGCATGGCCGTGCGCAGCGCGCGGGTGAGCGACGTAGGCAAGCGCGCCAAGGCGATCATTCCCAGCAAGGCGCTGGACGAGATCGCCAAGCTTATGAGCGACGACGAAGAAAAGAAGGCCCTGATCAGGCTTGGCAAAAACCGCGTGCTGGTGGAAAACGGACAGACGAAGTTTTACGCTTCCCTGATCGAAGGCGAATATATCGACTACCGCCGCGTGATCCCTTCCCAGTTCAACGTGACCGTGAAGGTGGACAGGCAGAGCTTCTGCGACAGCGTGGACCGGGCGGCCCTGATCGCGCGCATGTCCCGCAGCAACCTGATCCGCTTCGACATTTCTGAGGGCACGCTGGTGATCAGCGCCAGCTCCGAAGCGGGCGACGCCAGGGAGGAGCTGGAGTGCACCACCCAGGGCGGCGGCATCACGATCTCCTTCAACGTGCGCTACTTTACCGAGCTGATCCGCGTGATCAGCGGCGACAGCCTCACCATTCGCCTGGGCACGCCCGTGAGCCCCTGCGTGATCTCCCCGGACGAGGGCGAAGAGTTCATTTACCTGGTGCTGCCGGTGAGGACGAATGCGCAATAACCGGGACACCATCGCGGCCATCGCCACGCCTAACGGAGAGGGAGGCATCGCGATCGTGCGCATCAGCGGCCCCGAAGCGCTGCCGATCGCCGAAAGGATATTCAGGCCTTCCCAGAAAAGCGCCGCATTCGAGCACGGACGCATGCTGTACGGCTATGCCGTGGACGCGGACGGTAGCGAACTGGACGAGGTGATGGCTGTTTACTTTCAGGCGCCCCGGAGCTATACCCGCCAGGACGTGTGCGAGATACACACCCACGGAGGGGTGTCCTCCGCGCTGGTGCTGGAAAGGGCTGTGAAGGAAGGTGCGCGCCCGGCGGAGAGGGGAGAATTCACCTACCGCGCCTTTATGAACGGGCGCATCGACTTAAGCCGCGCCGAGGCGGTGATGGAGCTGGTAAGCGCGTCCGGCGAAAAGAGCGCGCGGGCTTCCGTGAGGCAGCTCAAAAACGGCGCGAGCGTTCGCATAGAAAAGTGCCGCGAAAAACTGAAGGACATCGTGACCCTGATCGACGCGGCGGCGGACTTTCCCGAAGAGATAGACGAAGACGTGACCTTCGAACGGGTTCGTTCTTTAGCCGGGGAAGTCTTACAGGAGCTTCAAAAACTGGCGGACAAACGCTATGCCAGGATCATGAGCAAGGGCGCGCGGGCGGTGATCGCGGGCCGGCCAAACGTGGGAAAGAGCTCCGTGATGAACGCGCTTCTGGCCTTTGAACGCTCAATCGTGACCGACATCCCGGGCACGACCCGGGACACGGTGAGCGAAAGCGTTTCCATCAGCGGGCTCGAGATCACTCTGACCGACACGGCGGGCATACGGGATACTTCCGACCCTGTGGAGCATATCGGCGTAAAGCGGGCGGAAGAGAGCATAGAAAGCGCGGACTGCGTGATTCTGGTGCTGGACGCTTCCGAAGAGCTTACGGACGAAGACCGAAAGCTCTTAGCCCAGAGGGACGAAAGATACATCCTTGTTGCCAACAAGGCGGACGTTAAGCGGGAAGACTTCGGCATGTGCCTGTGCGTAAGCGCGCGCACGGGCGAAGGCATGGGAGAGCTGTCCCGGCGTATTTACGATATGGTGAGCGCCGGCGAGGACGACGAAAAACTGCTGACCCTGCGCCACGTGGAATGCGCTGAACGGGCGATGAAGGCGCTTGAGCGCCTGATGTCGGCGCCGGAAGGTACGTACCTGGATCTTCTGCGCGACGACGCGACCCAGGCGCTTTTATGCCTGGGGGAGATCAGCGGCGAAAACGTGAGCGAAAGCGTGATCGACGGCATATTCGAAAGGTTTTGCGTGGGCAAATGAGCGTGGATCATTCGGGACACCGGCAGAGGCTGAAAAGGGCCGAAAGGGAAAACGGGCTATTGTCCTTTTCCCCGCATGAGGTGATCGAGCTGATGCTGTATCCCGTCCTGCCGAGGCGGGACGTGAACGAGCTGGCGCACAGGATCAGCGATGCGCTGGGCGGGGTATGCGGGCTGACGGACGCGGACGATTCCGCTTTAGACCGGATACCTGAACTTACCAGGCACACGAAAGACGCGCTGGACGCCTACCGGCGGGCGGTGCGGGTGTACGAGAAATATGCTTCCAACGAGGGAAGGTTCCTTCAAACCCGCGGCGACATGGACGCGTTTTCCGCTTCGGTCTTTCAGGCGGACAGGCGCATGCTGGCGCTTTTGTCTTCGGGACGGGAAGTGATATGCGTTTCTCCCCTGCCCGGGGATGCCGGCGCGGGATATATTTGCGAAAAGATACTGGCGTACGACGCGTCGTATGCCTTTATCGTCTGTTCAAAGGACATGCGGTCGCCGGACGAAAAAACGGAAGAGATACAAAGAGCGCTTGCGGCTGTGGACGCCTGTCTTCTGGACACGGCAACGATATAAAAGGAGGCTGTTTTCATGACGGGAGGATTTACCCTGCCTGGAGAATCCGGATACGAGAAGCTTACGCTTGAGCTTGCGGAAAAGTGGGGGGCGGACTGCATACGCGACAGCGACGGCACCAGCCTTTCCGATGAGATCCTGGAGACCGGGATACCCATCTATTCCACCATATGCCTGGTGAGGAGCATAAACGGCTGGGCAAAACAGCATCCCGAGTGCCTGCAGAGGAACTTTCTGATGTCTGAAATGAAAATGGCCCAGGGAGAAACGCTTTTGATCGATCCGATGGAGGGCTACTTTACCGGGCAGTTCACCATCCTTCCCGGCGACCCGGTGAGCCTCTGGCAGGTGTTTGACCGCACCGACGGAACAGAGAACCATGACTGGGAATGGGACGGAAAAACGGTGACGGTGAAGAACTGCGTCCCCTACCATTTTTATACCGTCAACTTCCTGGCTGCGCGCATCTGGGAAGAGATATCGATGTACAACCACATCACCAACGACTGGGGCGACAGGGAACACCTGATGGCAGTAGAGCCGAGGTATCCCGAGACGAGAAAGGCGCTGCTGGACTTTCTGGACGAGTGGCTCAAAGAGCATAAACACACGTCCGTAGTGCGCTTTACCTCCATGTTTTACAACTTCACCTGGATCTGGGGTTCGTCTGCCCGCCGCAGGGACGTGTTTTCCGACTGGGGGAGCTACGATTTCACGGTGAACCCCGTGAGCCTTGCAGAATTCGAAAAGGAATACGGCTACTCTATGTGCTCGGAGGATTTTATCCGCGCGGGCAAGCACAATCCCACCCACACGCCGCCCACCGACCGCATGAGGGATTGGATGGAATTCACGGGCCGCTTCGTGCGCGATTTCGGAAAGCAGTGCGTGGACCTTGTGCACGCGTACGGCAAAAAGGCGTATGTGTTCTATGACGACAGCTGGATCGGCATCGAGCCCTGGAGCGGGCACTTCGGCGACTTCGGCTTTGACGGGCTGATCAAATGCGTGTTCAACGCCTTCGAGGCCAGGCTCTGCGCCGGCGTAAAGGACGTAAACATGCACGAACTCAGGCTGCATCCCTACCTGTTTCCAACGGGCTTGGGCGGAGAACCCACGTTTTTGCCGGGCGGACATCCCGAAAAGGACGCCAGGCGCTTCTGGAGCAGGATACGCCGGGCGCTGATGCGGGTGAAGATCGACCGGATCGGCCTGGGCGGATATCTGCACCTTACCCAGGGATTTGACGCCTTCGTGGACGAGATCGCCTCCATCACGGATGAATTCAGGCTGCTCAAGACCCTGCACGAGGGCGGGGAGCCGTATTCCACCGGCATCCGCGTGGGGATACTGCAATCCTGGGGAAGCCTCAGGACCTGGAACTGCGCGGGGCATATGCATGAGCATCCGGAGCTCGCGCTCAACCATATCCATGAATCCCTGGCGGGCCTGCCGGTGGAGGTAAGGAGCCTTGGCCTGAAGGAAGTAAAGGAAAACGGCGTTCCGGAAGACGTGGACGTGGTGATCAGCGCGGGCCGCGAGGGCGACGCCTGGAGCGGCGGCGACATCTGGAAGGACGCGGAGCTGAAAGCGCATATGTACGAATTCGTCGCCCGGGGCGGCGGACTGATCGGCGTGCAGGAGCCCGGAAAGGTAAGGGGCGGCATGCGCGCTCTGGCTCTTGCGGACGTACTGGGCGTGGATATGGAGGACGGCAGCACGATCTGCGCCGGAAAGTATTCGTTCGAGACGGAAAAGGGGCATTTCATCTCACGGGATACACAAAAAGCGCCTGCGTTCCACAACGCCTCCAAAGGCGTGTACGCGCTTGACGAAAACACGAAGGTGCTTTTCAGTGACGGCGAGGACATCATCGCCGCCGCCCGCGCGTTTTACAAGGGCCGGGGCGTATATCTGAACGGCTACACCTACTCGTTCGAAAATACCCGCCTTCTGTACCGGGCCATCCTGTGGGCCGCCGGAAAAGAAGAACTGGAAGACTGTTACATGACAGACGATCCGGCCTGCGAGTGCGCTTTCTTCCCGTCCGCCGGAAAGCTCATAGTGATCAACAGCTCCGAAGAAGACAAGAGCGTTCGCGTAAGCATGCCCGGCGGCGAAAAGAACGTATCCGTGCCCGCCGGCGGGATAAAAGTGGTGTAAATGAAGCGGGAATTCCACATCGTTCAAAGGCTTTTGACCTCTGCCTGCCTGCGATTGCTCTTGCAGCCCTTCAGGCTGCTGCCGGTAAAAAAGAACAGGGTGCTGTTCACTTCCTATCTGGACAAGCAGTATTCCTGCAACCCGAAGTACATCAGCGAAGAACTGATGAAGATGTATCCGGGCAGGATCGAAGTGGGCTGGGCGTTTCGGCATCCGGAAGAGTTTTCGTATCTTTCGGAAAAGGGCATACGGGTGCTGGGTACAAAGACCCTGAAGTTCATCGTCTTTGCCATGACCGCCCGGGTGATCTGCACGAATACCTATTACAAACCCTCCCTGCCGCGGCGGAAAAAACAGTTTTTTCTGTACACCTGGCACGGCGGCGGGGCGTACAAGCGGGTGGGGGACGCCCAGGACATGTCTTTGGCGGAACGCCTGTCCCTGCGCATGCGTGAGGGACGGGCAGATCTGTACCTTTCCTCATCCAGGGCTTTTACGCGCCTTACGCTCAGGCAGTCCTTCGGCTACCGGGGCGAGGTGATGGAAAAGGGCATGCCCAGGAACGACCTGCTTTTGTCTGAGCTGGACGCGGAAAAAACGGCGCTGATCCGCCGAAAAATCGGCCTGAAGGACGGGGAAAGACTGTGCCTGTACGCGCCCACCTACCGGAAGGATACGCGCGTGCACAAGCTGAGTCCGGATTACGAAAAAACGCTTTCCGCCCTTGAACAGCGCTTTTCCGGCACCTGGGTGATGGGCTACCGGGGCCACCACGTGACCCAGTACAAGGACCACACGGACGTGAACCGGGGCGCGCTGGACCTTACGCAGTATCCGGACATGCAGGAAATTCTGTACGCCGCGGACGCGCTCATCACGGATTATTCCTCCAGCATATGGGATATGGGGCTGACCGGAAAACCCGTGTTCCTGTATGCGCCGGACTTAAACTCATACCGCTCGGAAAGGGACTTTTACACCGATATACATACCTGGCCCTTTCCGCTGGCGGAAAACATGGAACAGCTGGAAGAAAGCATCCGTTCCTTTCATGAAGACAGGTATGCTGACGCCGTGAGGAAGCATTTCAGGGAACTGGGCTCATGCGAAAGCGGAAAAGCTTCTTTCTTCGCCGCCAGGCGCATCGGATACGAAACAGGACTGGAGAAAAAGAAATATGACGATCAATGAGTATCAGAAACTGGCGCTCACCACCCTGAGCCCGGGGCTTGAAAAGGATAAAGTGCTTTTGAACGGCGTTATGGGACTGTGCGGGGAAGCCGGAGAGACCATAGACATCGTGAAAAAGCACCTGTTCCATTCCCACTCTCTGGACCGGGACAAGCTGAAGGAAGAGCTGGGCGACGTGGCCTGGTACCTGGCGGTCACTGCCTACGCCCTGGATACCGACCTGGAAAGCGTGATGCGCGAAAACATCGAAAAGCTCAAAAAGCGCTATCCCGAGGGCTTCGACGCGGAACGCTCGATCCACCGGGAAAAATACGAAAGCAAATGAGCGGAGGAAAAGATATGTATTCCGATCCCGAAGTACTGTTTTACGATCTGCCGGAGGATATACTGCGCGCCAAACTCGCCGGCGATTTTGCGCGGATGGAAACGCTTCTGAACGCCCGGCTTTCTTCGCCCCGCGTAAGTCCCATGTTGAAGCAAAGGCTGGAGTTTGAAAAGTTCCGCCTTTCCAGGCTGCTGAAGCGCTATCCATACGACCGCGCGGGGGCGATGGAGCGCATGCGCGCCAGAGTGCCGGATTTTACCGAAGAAGAGCTCGATAAAATGGAAGAGGACGGCTGCGTGGACTATATCTACTGCCTGGGCGGCAAAAGATACGTTTCCTCCTTTTCCGGCACCCTCATCAAAATGAGCGACGACCTTGCCCGCCGGGAGGTAAAAGCGCCGCAGGAGGACGACGGCGTGGATCTGGACGCCTTTATCCGGGAAATCAAAAAGACGGGTTCCGCGGCGTACCGCTTCGGCATCCGCTCTTCGCTTACAATCGAAAAAGAAGCCTTCGAGCCGGGCAGCACGTACACCGTGCACATACCCGTGCCCGCGGCCTGCGCCCAGCAGCCCGAAGGGGAGATACGCATCCTGCCGGAAGGGGAAGCTGTCGTATCTGACCCGCATGCTTTTCAGCGCACGGTGTGCTTTAAGCGCCAGAGCGCGTTAAACAGGCCGTTTGAAGCGGAATTTACCTATACCTCCAGACTGAAATACGTCGATCCCTTCCGGGACGAAAAGCATATCGTCTATCCCGGCGCCCTGCCGCCCTGCGAAGACGATTTATGCGAGCAGCTGCCCCACATCTGCTTTACGCCCTATATCAGGCGCCTGGCAGAGTACATCGCCGGGGACGAAAAGCGGCCGCTGTATCTGGCCAAGCGCGTATACGACTACGTCACCATGAACGTGCGCTATTCCTTCATGCGTTCCTACCTGCTGATCGACCGGCAGGCGGAATACGCCGCGCTCAACCTGAAGGGAGACTGCGGCATCCAGGCCGTACTGTTCATCACCCTGTGCCGGGTGCTGGGCGTTCCGGCCAGGTGGCAGAGCGGGCTGACGGTGGATAAGTTCTCCACGGGAGATCACGACTGGGCACAGTTCTGGACAGAGGAATTCGGCTGGCTGTTTGCCGACCCGTCTTTCGGGGGAAGCGCCTTCCGCCAGGGCAAAGCGGAAAAGCACGCCTATTACTTCGGCAATCTCGACTGCTTCCGCATGGTGGCGAACCGCAGGTATTTCAGTGAGTTCGATCCGCCCAAACGCTTTATCCGCTTCGATCCCTGCGACAGCCAGGACGGAGAGGCGGAAACGGACGCAAGGGGCCTGGACTCCTTTGAATTTGACAAAACAGACAAGACTTTTATGTTTGAAAAACTGTAACGAAACGGGGAAACGGTATGAATCAGAAAAATGAAAACAGCATAGGCGCAGTTTTGTACCGCGTGTTCATGGGCATACTCTTCGGCTTTGCCAACGTGATACCGGGCGTATCCGGCGGCACTGTGATGGTGGTGCTGGGCGTATATGAGAGGATCATCGGCATCATTACCTCCTTTGCCAAAAAAATTAAGAAGGAATGGAAGTTCTTCCTGCCCATCCTGGTTGGCATGGGCATCGCCGTGGTGATCTTCGGAAAGCTGATGAGCGGACTGCTTGAAAAGCACGCCCAGATCACGCAGATGTTCTTTATCGGCGTCATCGTGTTCTCGGTGCCCCAGATCTTCCGCAAGGCAGCCTTAGACAAAAAGAAAAAGCTGAACGTCAAGCCCGTGGGCGTGATCGCCTTTGTGCTGATGCTGGCGCTCATGGTGTTTATGGCTTACAGCCCCGCCAATGACGAAAAGGCCCGCCTGAAAGCGGAAAAGGAAACGCTGGAGACCATCGAAGAGGTGCTGGACGAAAACGGCGAAAAGGCTCAGGCAGAAAAGGCCGCATACGCGCCGGACCATTCCGCGGGAAGGCTTTTGCTGCTGGTGATATACGGCGCCGTGGCGGCTTCCACCATGATTATTCCCGGCATATCGGGCTCGCTGGTGATGGTGATGCTGGGCCAGTATAAAAACATCATGGATGCCATCGCCAACTGGGATTTCGTCGCGCTCGTTCCCTTCGGCGTCGGCTGCCTGCTGGGCCTGGTATTCTGTGCAAAGCTGATTCGGTGGCTTTTGAAGCACCACGAGCAGATCACATATTCCGCGATCCTGGGCTTTGTGCTGGGCTCCATCCTGCCGGTGTTCCCGGGCTGGGAGTGGGCGCTGAGCCTGGGCGGCGTGATCGCGTTTCTGATCGGCGGAGCCTGCATCATCGCCTGTGAGATGCTGTCTCCCGAAAGAAAGCAGGCCGCAAAGGCGTAATCTCTGCGCAAGATAACAGCCGGACAAAAACGTTTTTCCGGGAGCGGGTATATGGGACAAAAGCTCAGCATGAGCGAAAGCGCGCGCTTTGTGATGCCGGTGATCGCGGAAAACGCGTTTACCGTCTCCGTTTCGCTGATCTATTCCGCCGTCACCGGCGCCATCAGCGCCGGTTCCCTGGCCGCCGCCACGGTGGGAAACCAGGCGATGAACATGATCTCGGCGCTGTTTGCCGCGCTCTCTACAGGCTCCGCCATCCTCACCGCGCGACTCACCGGAAAACAGGACGAAGACGCCGCTTCCCGCACGGTGGAGCAAACGCTGCTTCTGACCCCGGTCCTCTCGGTCCTGGCGACGGCGATCATGCTAGCGTCGTCATCCTTCATCATCCGCCTGCTGATGCCCGGGGCGGAGGGCGAATTTTTGCAGGAAGGTTCGCTGTATTTCCGCGTGATCCTGCTGTCGGTGCCCTTTACGATCATGATGAACGCATCCGCGGGCATGCTGAGGGCGGCGGGCCAATCCAGGGTAGTACTGGTGGGCACGGTGATATCCAACGCCGTGCAGCTGGCGGCGGTATACCTGCTGGCGTCCGTTGGCGGGATGGGGCTCAAGGGCGTGGCGCTGGCCACGGTGATATGCCGGGCGGCGGGCTGCGCGTATCTTACTTGCATGCTCCTTATAAACCACAGGGGATTCCGTGTATCCAAAGCGCGCATATTCCATCCGGACAAACAGGTGATCCGGCGCATCTTTTCCGTAGGCCTGCCGGCCAGCGTGGATTCCATCGCCGTGCAGCTGGGCTACGTGGTGATCAATTCCCTGCTGGTGAACATGGGCCGCACCTATGCTTCGGTGGTGAGCGTGCTCAATTCCGTCCTGGTGTTTACCGGCATCACCCAGGGGATCGGCGCCGCCGTGTCCACCACCCTGGTGGGGCATAAGATCGGCGCGGGAGACATACCCGGCGCACGCTGGACGCTGAACCGCATCCTTTTGTCCTGCGAGCTGTCAAGCTTCGTTCTGTGCATCCCGGCCATACTGTTTTCCGGCTGGAGCGCGGGGCTTTTTTCCAAAGACGCAGACGTGATCCTGGCGGCCTCCTCCTTTATGTGGATACAGATCCCGTACTGCTTTTCCGCGGTGGGCGTAAACGTGTGCGAGCCCGCCGTGCGGGTGGGCGGCGATGTGAAGTACGCCATGATCAACATCACGGTGTGCGTGCTTCTGATCCGCCTGCCGCTGACGTACCTGTTCTGCATACGGAATTCTTTCGGCGTTGCGGGCATATACGCCGCCAACATCACGTCCCTCACGGCGCGCTTCGCGGTGGATTATCTCAGGATACGCTCGGAAAAATGGGGCAAAAGGGAGCTGTAGCATGATCAGAAAAGCGGTAAACGGCGACCTTGGCCAAATCGAAGAGATCTTTTCATCCGCGCGAACGCGCATGCACGCAAACGGAAATCCCACCCAGTGGAAGGACGGATATCCGGGAAAAGATATCATACAAAAGGATATAAACGCGGGTTTCTGCCGCGTACTGGAGGACGAAAACGGCGTATACGGCGCGTTTTCCCTTCTGCCGGGACCGGACCCGACGTACCGGGTGATCTATGGCGGGCAGTGGCTGACCGACGGGGATTACGGCGTGATCCACCGTGTGGCATCGGACGGCGTTCACCGGGGCGTATTCAAAGAAGCGGTACAGTATTGCCTCGGATTGTTTAAAGTCCTCAGGATCGATACCCACAAAAATAACCGCCCGATGATCGGGGCGGTCGAAAAGGCAGGTTTCCGGTACTGCGGCATGATATATCTGGACCGCCCGGGCGACAGCGAGCGGCTGGCGTTCGAACTGGATGCCCGTACAGAACCTGAATGATGTTTGGACGGAGCGTTTTACGCTTCCGTCAGATTGTTAGGCCGCGTAACGCCGCATTCCCGCAAGATGCGCTCCGCGGCCAAAACGGCTGCGCGGCCGGTCTCGCAGTTTCCCAGGCTTTCGTGATGCGCCTTCACGGCGCATCTGTATTTTTCTTCGTCGAAACACAGGATGTTGTTTTCAAGTTCCCCGTCGTTCTCGGCCAGCGGGAAGGGCCAGGAGCGTATGTCCGTGAAAAAATCCCGTTCGGCCCGGTACGCGTCAAGATCGGCGCAGTACAGAAACGCGGGCTTGTACATGAGGGACATATCCCATATGGAGGACGAATAATCGGTGATAAGCGCGTCCGCGGCGCACAGAAGAGGCTGCATGTCGGGATAGGCGCTCACGTCCATATCGCCTATGTTCGCGCTTTTGTCCACGTGATGCCCGCGGTACAGCACGGTCCAGCTGCCGCCGAATTTTTGGGAAAGCGCTTTTTTTATTCTGTCCGTGTCGGGATACAGGTTTTTGCCCGCACCGCCTTCCCGGTATGTGGGGGCGTACAGCGCGATCTTCCGGTCCGAAAGGCCCAGCTCGCGCTTGGTGAGAAGGGCGGTCTCCTTCCACCTGCCGTCCGTCAGGATATCGTTGCGGGGCATGCCTGCCTCCAGGACTTCTCCCGTATATCCAAATGCCCCGCGGAGGGTCTGGTCCGTGAACGCCCGCGAAGAGGACAGGTACAGGCTCGCGCCCTGCTGTTGCATGGAAATGTACTTTCCCATGAGGCCGGAGGGATATGTCACCTTTTTGTACGCGCCGCCGCCGTGCCAGGTGCGCAGATAGAACTGGTCTTTCCGTCGGGGCAGGAAGGGCTTATAGTAAGTATTGGTGCAGACCACCCGGGCGGTCATGGCGTGCAGGATGAACTTCAGGCTCCGGTCATCCAGCACGGTGATGCCGCGCCCGGCAAGGTATTTGAATTTTTCAGGCTCGTGGAAAGCCCATTCGATCCGGACCCTGCCGTTTGCTTTTTTTTCCAGCGCTTCGCTGACCGCGCGGGGATTGCAGGAATACTGCTTGCCCCGGAAGGACACGAACAATACCCGGTCTTTTTGGATCGGCAGAAGCTTCAGGGGACTGAGCAGAAAGCGCAGCGCCAGGGAGCCCGCATATGAGACGAGCAGACGGAAGGAAGTCATTTTGCCCTGTCCTCGTATTCGGGCTTCAGGAAAGCGTGGCCGCGGCGTTTGTCTTCGGGCGGAAGCGTGAGATAATCGCTGCCGTAGAGGTTTTTGAGATACGTATGGGCCTGCGCGGGCAGGCCGGCCTTCTGTTTTTCAAACTCTCCTTCAAAAGGCGGCAGGACGGTGCTGAGGCTGACCGTCTCGCCCAGATAATGCCTGATCCCCGCGGGGAAGGTGACGGTATCGGTTTTTTCCGCTCCCTGGGAAAAGCGGTCGAACAGATCGTACCAGTCGGTGTATTTCCGGAAGCTGAGAACGAAGCCCAGGGCGTTCCTCAGCCAGTATTCGGCGCTCCTTCTGAAGCTGCCGGACATGTACGCCCGGTATACGGGATTTTTAAAGGTATACAGGTAATTGGATACGGCGGCATAGGCCAGCGCGTCGCAGGCGATGCCCTTCAGCAGGCGCTTCCAGCTTTCCTTAGGCGCGTATTCCATGGGAACGATGTCCAGCCAAAGGCCTTTTGCGTCCAAAGAAGAGGCCTGCAGCACCTGGGGACGCCGGATGCCGTCCTTTTTGACGATCTTCATAAACAGGTTGCTGGGCACGCTGCCTTTTTTTCCGGGCACCTGCATGATGTATCTGTCCCCGAGGCGGGAATCGAACAGTTCCTTCAGGCGCTCGTAGTCCTCCCGGGGCATCATGGTGTCCATATCGTCGTCCCAGGGGATAAAGCCCCCGTGCCGTACCGCGCCCAGGCAGCTGCCGCCTGAAAGGATCAGCCGTAAGCCCTCCTCGTCGCATACGCGCTTTACGTCCTGGTATATGCCGAATATCTCCTGCTGGGCCAGCCGGATCTCCTCCGGGCTGCTTTCCCGCGTGAGCCTTTCGCCCCTGGGCAGGGCCGGCTTACGTTCTCGGGCTTTGGGTCCGGCCTGATAGGGCTTTGTGTTTTTGCGTATCAGCTTATAGCACGCCTTATGGAGCCAGGCAGGCATCAACTGAAGCCCGCAGGCGCAGGCGATATCGAACAGATAGTGGACATAGCCGATCTCGCCCATCATGTACATCTCGCGGTAAAAGCGGCGCAGGGCCAGCGCGTTTTTAAGTCCGTGCCGGCGGGTGTGCATGCCGCCGCCGCAGCGCACGAACAGAAGGTGGTCCTTCAGATTGGCGGCTTTCGCGTTTGCGCGGTACATGCGCATCCACAGGTCGTGATCCTCCACCCGGGGAAGATCGCCCCGGTAGGAGCCTGCCGCGAGCACCTTGCTCTTTTTATAGGTGACCGCTGCATGGTTGAAGGGGCTGCGGGTGCGGGCAAAGGCCCAGATATCGTCGTTTTCCAGCGGCAGCACGCGGGAGCCGGTCACATGGCTTTCGTCCGTGTCGAATTCGTCGATCACGCCGGACAGGATGTCCACGTCCGGATGGGCCGCAAGGTATTTCATCTGCTTTTCCATGCGGTCGGGATAGGAGATATCGTCAGAATCCATGCGGGCCACGTATTCGCTTTGGCAGTGCAGCAGGCCTTCGCGCAGGGCGTTTCCGAGGCCCTGATTGGAGGAAAGCTGCACGGGGCGGATCACGCCGGGAAAAAGGCTTTCCTTTCCGGCGATCACTTCTTCCAGTTCGGGCGTTAAGAGGCCGTCCTTCACCAGAACGATCTCGAAGGGCGGAAGCGTCTGGGAGAGCATGCTGTCCAGGCTGCGGGACAGATACTCCGGCTGTTCCCCGGCGTACACGCTCATCAGCACGGAGTAGGCGCTGACCGCAGGGGAAGACAGTTCCCTTTCCTCCGCCTGAAAAACGGCTTCGGATGCTTTATATGCCGTCTGCGTCATCTATGCTTTCTCCTTCCTGATAGCCTTCTTTATAAAATACCGCAAGGATGGTTTTGCTGACGATGCGGAAATCATAGTCGAAACCTACATGCCTGGCGTATACGCCGTCCAGTTCGGCTTTTTTTGCAGACGGCAGCCTGTCCCGGCCGCGGATCTGCGCGATGCCGGTGATGCCGGGCCGTACCGCATAGGCGCCGGTCTTTTTGCGTTCTTCATCCAGCTCGAACTCGTTCCACAGGCAGGGCCTGAAGCCCACGAAAGACATGTCGCCCTTCAGGATGTTGAACAGCTGGGGCAGTTCGTCCAGCGAGTTCATCCTCAGTACCCGGCCTGCCCGGGTGATGTACATTTCGGAGGAATGCAGATCGTTCGTAGCCACCTCGCTGGGAGCGTCCGTGCGCATGGTGCGGAACTTCAGTATGCGGAAGGGCTTTTCGTCCTTGCCCAGGCGCGTCTGGATGAACAGCACGGGCCCGCGGGAATCCAGCTTGATCCACAGGGCGATGAGCAAAAACACGGGCATTAGCAGAACGCACAAAACAAGCGACAGCACGATGTCCAACGCGCGCTTGATGTAGTTTCTGTACACGGCCCGGCCTCCTGTTCACAAATTCGCAAAATGTATTATACTACAAATGAAATACTTTAGCAACAATTTTCCGGCCTGAACAGGTTAATTCGCGCGTCTTATGCCGTACGAAAAAGTTGACATGCGGCGCAAAATCATATACAGTAACAGCGGAGGCGATGAAGATGTACACACAGCTGTTTCCGGACGATCAGAGGCTGCTTGGCCGCGCGGGCACGCGCCGTGTATACGGCAGGCCGGAGCTCATGGCCGAATACGAAGACCCGTTATTCAGTACAGACTATTTTTCGCCGTGGGTATTCGAAAAAGACGGCGGATACATGATGCTGTACGTTGGAAAAAGGCGGGATACGGGAGAAATGGCCCTTCTCGCCGCGAAGTCGGCTGACGGCGTACATTTTCAGCCGCTCAAAACCCGCGAAAAAGAGAACGGAGAAGAGAGGGCCGCGCCGCATCAGCTGATGCCCCTGAAAGACGGGATCGAACCCATCAGCGTGCTGAAGGACCGCTTTGCTCCGGCCGGGGAACGCTACAAGCTGATTCTCACCGTGCTGGACAGTGAACGGTTCTGTATCCACGCGGAAGTGTATGCTTCCCCTGATCTGCTCAGCTGGCGCCTGTTTTTGCCGGAGATCCCGGACTGGCGCTGCGAACCGGTGGGCGGGGCCTTTTACAATCCGAAGAGGGACTGCTACACCATCCTGCACCGCCGCACCTGGGGCGACAGGGGCGTGGGCTATCAGGACACAAGGGATTTCATCCATTACACGCCCTATGAGACCTGCATGCACCAGGACGCGCTGGATGAGGCCCTGGACGAGATATACGGCATGAGCGCATTCGAATACGCAGGCTTGTTCGTCGGTTTTCCCCTGGTGTATACCGACAACGCTCCCTCCCGCAGGACGAAATTCGATCCGGGCAACATCTATCCGCAGCTGGCTTTTTCACCGGATGGGCACCATTTTCAGCGTTCGCTCAGGCGTTCCTTTTTGCCCGAGTACCGGGGGCAGCCGTCCCTGAACTGGCTTTCCTGCGCGCTGAACGCGCCGGACGGGGGACTGTATCTGTACTGCGCGCACAGCCCGGAACCCCACGGCGTCGCCTTCCGAACTCATCAAAACGGGCGCATCCGGATATACCGTCTGCGCCGGGACGGATTCATCGGCCTGGAAACGGAGAGCGAGGCGACGGTGATCACGAGGGAATTCCTCTGCCGCGGCGGCGATATATCGGTGAACCTCCAGGCCGAAAACGCCACCATGGCGGTGATCGATACCTCCGGTGACGATCCCGCTTCCCACGTATGGGGCATAGACGCGGCGGCGCCGGGCTTCGACCACGATTTTTGTGAGCCGTTCTCGGGAGACAGCGTTTGCTGGCGCCCGCGCTTCGGCGGCAGAGATTTGGAAGAACTGAAGGGCCGGGTGATCATTCTGGAGATCCGTTATACCCGGGGCGTCCTGTATTCGGTATCGGGAGAAATGGAACCACTGTCCAACACGGAAGCGGCGCGGTGGAGAAAAATGGGGCTTCTCAGCATTCGCTGAGAAGCCCTTTTTCGCTCAGGGCGTGCCCGCCCCGGAGCCGCAGTCCCTTGGGCAGGTGGTTTTTCATCATGCCGCCCGAAACCTTTCCCCAGCCGAGGCTCAGGCCCTTATACGTTACCAGCGTCCATCCGTTTTCACCGTCCCGGGGGATGGCTTCTCCTTCCATGAAGGCGGCGGCTTCCTTTTCCGCAAGGTCGGCGCTCAGGCGCACTTGTTCGGGGCAAAGTGCTATGGCCAAGGCGTGACTGGGTTCAAAATACCCCTTTCCCATGCGCCCCAGCAGAAGGCCGGAGGAAAGGGTGTATATGCCCCTGAGTCCGTCCGGAAAGCCGCTGTATACTTCGATGCGGTCGCCAGATATGCGGTATACGCCCCCGGGCAGTTCGATCCCGCATTCCTCCGCCAGGGCGCGGGCGGCTTCGTCTGCCCGGCGGTCGCGCTTCGCGTCCGGCAAAGGGGAATCGTTTTCTTTTCCTCTGCGCTTTAAGCGGCACACGAAATGTCCTTCGCCCCGTACGCGGTGGGGCCACAGGCGCAGGCAGCCGCCAAAGGAACTGCCGGCTCCGGGAAGGCTGAAATCCTCCGGCTCGAAGTCCGGGTGCCGGGCCAGGAACGCTTCGACCGTATCCTCGTTTTCTGTTCGGTTGAAGGTGCAGGTGGAGTACACCAGCCGCCCGCCGGGGTGCAGCACCGAAGCGGCTGAATCCAGTATATGCGCCTGCCGGGCGGCGCACATGGCGGGCAGGGACGCGTTCCACTGCCTGGCTGCGTCCGGGTCTTTGCGGAACATGCCTTCTCCCGAACAGGGCGCGTCCACCAGGATCTTGTCAAAATACGGGCCGAGAGGCTCGAATCTTTCCGGCGGCGCGGAGGTGACGCAGGCGTTTTTTACCCCCAGGCGCTCCAGGTTGCTCACAAGGATATCCGCCCGCTTTTTTACATACTCGTTGGCTAGAAGCGTTCCGCTCCCTTGTAAGCGGGCGGCGATCTGACCGCTTTTTCCGCCGGGCGCGGCGCACATATCCATCACCCGGTCGCCGGGCTTTGGATCAAGCGCCGCCACGGGGGCCATCGCCGAAGCGTCCTGTATGTAGAACGCCCCCGCGGCGTGGTACAGCGTGTTTCCGGGCCGAAGGCCGGGCAGGGTGTAGAATCCGTCATTTTCCCAGGGCACGGGCCCGTCCGCAAAGCGCGAAGCGGCTTTAAGCGCGTCTGGCTTCAGGGAGTTTACCCGAAACGCCGGCACCGGCGTTTCTTCCATGGCGGACAGGAAAGCTTCATATTCGCTTTCTTCTTTCATCTGGGCGCGGACGAACGCAAGAAATTCACTGGGCAGCATACAAAACCTCCCGCGGGAGTATCTGCGCACATTGTATAATCCGGGGCTGTGCCTGTCAAGCTTCGGCAAAGAATACAATTAACAAAAAAAGGCTGAACAAAGCTTGTACTTTAGAGCAAAATGTTCTACAATACATGCATACGGATGGAAACATCCGAATTTGACGGGGAGGATTTTCTCATGAAGAAAGCTCTTGCTCTCGTGCTGGCTCTGGTCTTCGTGCTGTCTATGGCCGCGTTCGCGGAAGCCGATAAGACCACTGTTACCATCTGGCACACCTTCACCAAAGATCAGGAAGCCTATCTCGTAAAGGCTGCCGCGGATTTTAACGCTCTTCAGGACAAGTACTATGTGGACGTTCTGTCCCAGGCGTATTCCGGATTCACCGACACCGTGAAGACCGCCGTACGCAGCGGCAACGGCCCCGACATCATCTTCAACTACGCCTCCGAAGCGGCTGAGTACGTGGACGACGGTCTGGTAGCGGACCTGAGCCAGTACATCTACGCCGACGACGAGTTCGCGGCCGCCTTTGACGACTGCCTGCCCGAAGGCGTCATGAACGGCGAAGTGCAGGGCTTCGCGGATGGTCTGATCCACTATCTGCCCGCCTACACCACCGGCCCCATCCTGTACTACAACAAGACCCTGTACGATGAGCTGGGCCTCACCGTTCCCGCCACCTGGGAAGAGATGGAAGCCAACTGCGCCGTGATCTACGAGCAGAAGGGCATCGCCGGTCTGGGCTTCGACTCCCTCACCGACTGCCTCCAGGCCTTCATCATGGAAGATGAGAACAGCACCTACATCAACGTGGAAGAGAAGACCGTCGGCTTCGACACCGACTCCATGAAGGCCACCGTACAGTGGCTGGTGGACTGCGCCAACAAGGGCTACTTCAAGTTCAAGGCCAGCGGCAACTACTTCTCCGAGGACTTCAACTCCGGCTCCGTGGCCTCCTACATCGGCTCCTGCGCCGGCTACCCCTACATCACTCCCGACGGATTCGAGTTCGCCATGGCGCCCATGCCCGCCCAGACCTGGTTCCCCAGCTGGAACCGCGGCCCCATCGTGTTCTATTACAAGGACGATGCCCGTGCCGAAGGCGCTTATGAGTTCATCAAGTACTTCATCTCCGCCGAAGTGAACCTGGGCTGGGTGAAGGCCGTGAACGCTCTGGCTCCCTACAGCTGGACCAAGGAACTGCCCGAGTATCAGGAGTACGTTTCTCAGGATACCGCCGCCATCCAGGCGCTCAACGCTGTCGGCGCGCATCTGGACATCGCAGGTTCCCTGCCCGCTGTGACCGGCGCTTCCACCGTGCGCAACGAGATCAAGGCCGCTGTTGAGAACGTAGCTTTCAACGGCATGACCGTGGATGAAGCCTGGGCCGCCTGCGTTGCCAACTGCAACGCCGCCCTCCAGGGTGCCAAATAAAACCAAAGTGAACGAGGCTTACGCGTCTTACGGCGCGTAAGCCTTTTGACATTTTTGCGTCCGCCGCACAAAGGCGACAGGGATCGCCTCTGTGCAGCCGACACAGAATAAAACAACCGGAGGAGATCGACCATGAAAGTCAGATTTGAGGACCTGACCAAAACCTTTGGCACACTCAACGCAGTGGACCATTTCAACGTCGAGTTCGAGGACGGCGAGCTGATCTCGCTGCTGGGCCCGTCGGGCTGCGGAAAATCCACGATCCTGAACATGCTGGCCGGCATACTGCCGGTAACGAGCGGCAAGATCTGGTTCGACAGCGACGACGTGACGAACCTGCCTCCGGAGGAAAGAGGCATCGGGCTGGTATTTCAGAATTACGCCCTGTATCCCCACATGAGCGTGCTGAAAAACATCTGCTTCCCCCTGGAGATCCAGAAGGTGCCCAAAGCAGAGCGCGTGGAGCGCGCCATGGCCATGGCAAAGCTGGTGCATGTGGACACCATGCTCAACCGCAAGCCCAAGCAGCTTTCCGGCGGCCAGCAGCAAAGGGTGGCCATCGCCCGCGCGCTGGTAAAGAATCCCAGGCTCCTGCTTCTGGACGAGCCCCTGAGCAACCTGGACGCGCGCCTGCGCCTGGAGATGCGCGAAGAGATCCGCCGCATCCAGCAGGAAACGAAGGTGACCACCATCTTCGTTACCCACGACCAGGAAGAGGCCATGTCCATCAGCGACCACATCGTGCTGATGAAGGCCGGCGTAAAGCAGCAGTACGCGCAGCCGCAGGAGCTTTACGACGAGCCGGCCAACCAGTTCGTTGCAGACTTCCTGGGCAATCCGCCCATCAACAACATCCCCGGCGAATTCGACAATGGCCGCTTCCTGCCCGACGGAGGGAAGGATCCGGTCATGCTGGAGCGCTTTAAAGACATCGCTTTCAAAGGCCGCGTGAACCTGGCTGTGAGAAGCGAAAGCTTCTCCGCGGAAAAAACCGAAAGCGAAACGCTGCCCTGCCGCGTGAAGAGCGTATACAAGCTGGGCAAGGACGAAATGGCGATGTTCACGCTGGGAGATACCTCCTTCCGCGCCTACATCCCCGCCGAAGTGGGTCTGAACGAAGGAGAGACCGTCGGCCTGAGCCTCAAAAAGAGGGGCGTGTTCCTGTTCGATCTGAGTACCGGCGAGCGACTGAATCCCGTGCAGGACGCCGCCGCCCCGGAGGTGAAGTAAATGGCACTTCCCGCTAAAAAGCGCCTGCGCCGCGGCAACGGCCGGGTGCTTGCGCACATCGCGCTGTTTCTGGTGCTCGGCATTGCCCTTGCGGTGCTGGGCGGCATCGGCGCGGGCAAACTGAATCAGATCACGAAAGAATACGATATCGTCGCCCGCACCGACGTGTTCAAAGATAAGGCCGGCGGCGTGGAGGCCAGGGTCAAGGATATACTGCTTTCGCACATCACCAACGCCTCCACGGTGAACAACCGCATCATCGCCAACAAGCGCAACGCCGTCAACAAGCTGATCGATGAGGAAGCCCGCGCGGAAGTGAGCGAGGAAGAGATCATCCTGCACGCTGTGAACACCTACCGCGACCGCGCCGTGGAGATCCTCACTTCTGACCAGAACACGGACGGCGCGGAAAAGGTCAAAGCTGCTGTGGATGAGGCGCTGCCCGGCATCACCTCTGACCTGATCGGTCTGGCGGACGAGGCGGAAAAAGCCATCACCGCCAAGGACGTAAAGGGAACGCTGAGCCCCACCTCCACAAAGAACTATATCATCATCTACTACGGAAACGCGCTTCTGATCCTGGGCGCCATATGCCTCGCGCTGGCGGCGATCCTGATCCTTTTGTGGTACAAAAACGACGAAGACGGCCGCGCCCGCATCGGCCTGGCCATCGAGCCCTTCGACTACCTGATGCCCTTCCTGATCGGCGTGGGCGTGTTTACGCTCTATCCCATGATCCGCGTGCTGGTGATGAGCTTCCAGGAGAACTATCACCTGACGGGCAACAACCTGGGCGCGGCTACGGGCTGGGGCCTGAGCAATTACAAGTTCATCCTGTTCGGAAGAGGCAGCGACCAGTTCATGCGGTCCCTGCGCAATACCTCGCTGTACGTGCTGTTCACGGTGCCGATCACCGCGGCGATCGCCATCGTGGTGGCGTACCTTCTCAATCAAAAATCGAAGCTGAACGCCCTGTTCCAGACGGCCTACTTCATGCCCATGGTCACCACGGCCACGGCAGTGGGCCTGGTGTGGAGATGGCTGTTTAACCAGAACAGCGGCCTGATCAACGCCCTAATCACCTTCTTCACCCGCATGTTCGGCACGCCTGAAAACATCAACTGGCTGCAGACCGGCGCCACCAACCATGCCATCCCCATGACGGTGCTGATCATCTTCGGCATCTGGAGCAGCCTGCCCTTTACGATCATCCTGCTTCTGAGCGGCCTTCAGAACATCGACGAGCACCTCTACACCGTGGCAAAGGTGGACGGCAGCAAGCCCATGCGCATCTTCTTCAGGATTACCGTGCCGCTTTTGTCTCCCACCATCGGCCTGGTGCTGATCATCAACTCCATCTCCGCCTTCAAGGTGTATACCGACGTGTACGTGCTGTGGAACGGAACGCCCGAGAGCTACCAGATGGAGACGGTAGCCTGGTACATCTACAACAACATCACCTCCAACTTCGACGGCATGCACTCCCTGGGCATCGCGGCCGCCGCCGCCATGGTGCTGTTCGTGATCATATTTGCGTTTACCATGCTGCAAAAGCTGATACAGCGCAAATGGGTATACCAGTAAGGAAGGGGGCGATCGCATGAAAAGACTGACTATGAAACAAACGATCCTGCTGGCGATCCTCATCGTGAGCTTTGTCGCCATGATCCTGCTGTGGCCGTTTTCCATGAAGATCGTTTCCGACGCCGCTACCTTCCAGAAGATCGCCAAGGTGCGCGGCGAGGAAATGAGCCTGTTCGAGGCCATGAGAAAGCTGGATACCGTGGACGACAAGCTGGCTGAATGGAAGCTGATAGAGACCACCAGCGACTATCAGAGCATCCGGCAGGTGGCAGATACCGCCGACGCTACCCAGTACGGCGCCTTCGTGGCAAGGCTCGTGGGCTTTATACTGGCGCTGCTCGCGTTCCTTGCCAGCATCATTCTGCTCAAAAAGACCAAGTACCTTCTGCTGGTGATCGGCGCGCTGCTGATGGTGTTCCCCTTCTACTGGATGATCGCCTCTTCCTTCAAGACCGCGCCGGAAATGAACCTGTTCCCGCCCAGCATGGCCCCCAGGAGCTGGACGAACTTTGACAACTACACCACCGCCTGGAACACCGCGCCCTTCGCCACCTACTTCTTCAACTCCATCTTCGTGTGCGTGTGCTCCGTGGGCGTGGTGATGTTCACCACCATCCTGGCGGCTTTCGCGTTTTCACGCCTCAAGTTCCCGGGACGCGACCTGCTGTTCACGCTGCTTCTGAGCATGATGATGGTTCCCTTCGAGCTGCTGGTGATCACCAACTTCCAGACGGTGACGCGCCTGGGCCTGAGGGATACGCTGGCCAGCCTGATCCTGCCCTTCACCAGCTCGATCTTCTACACCTACATCCTGCGCAACTTCTTCATGTCCGTGCCGGACAGCCTGTATTATTCCTCCCAGGTGGACGGGTCCAGCAACTGGCAGTACCTGTGGAAGGTCATGGTGCCCATCGCCTCGCCTTCGCTGGTAACGATCCTTCTGCTAAACGCCATGGCGAGCTGGAACTCCTTCATGTGGCCAAAGCTCGTCATCTCCCGCGACGAGGTACGCACGCTGCCCTGGGCTCTGATCACCTTTACCACCGAGGTCGGCATCCACTACGAGCTGATCATGGCGGGCGCCACGATGGTGGTTTTGCCCATGCTGCTTCTGTTCCTCTTCGCGAGAAAGCAGATCGTGCGCGGCGTTGCCCGCGGCGGCATAAAGGGATAAACCTGATTACAGAAAAGGAACGTGACGGGAGAACATCTCCCGTCACGTTATTTATGGAAAGTCGGAATAACCAGATCACATATTATAGATTTTAGAACATAACTTGATTGATCGTTTCAGGCGGTTTCTTCGTCCCCGAACAGCTGTTTCCTGACGGCCTCGGGGGCGTTTATTTCGATATTTTCCGCGTCTGTGTCCAGCAGGGCGCCAGCGCCGAAAGAAATATTTTCGTTTTCGACGGTCAGCTTCCGTATCTGCGAGGCCCTGAAAGCCCAGTCGCCGGCGCGCTTTACATTTGCGGGCAGGGTGAGCTCGCTTAAGCGGCTGGCGGAAAACGCCAGGGCTCCTACGGTCTTGATATCTGCGGGTACGGTATACGAGCCTTCACGGCATGAAAGGCAACAGATCAGCCGTTTTTCTTCCCGGTCGATCAGCGCGCCGTCGCGCACCTCGAAGCGCGCGTTATCCGGCGACACGGAAAGGTCTGTAAGATTCGGGGTGAAGGCGAAAGCTTCGTCCGCGATAGAGCGTACTTTGGCGGGAATCACGATGCTTTCCAGCGACAGCGCGTTGGAGAAGGCTCCTTCGCCGATCAGCTCCAGGCTTTCGGGCAGGCGCAGGGTCTTCAGGCTCATGCAGCCTTCGAAGGCCCGTTCCCAGATGCTGTCCACGCCCTCAGGGATATCCACGTTTTCCAGGTACGCGCATCCGCGCAGTACGGAGGTCTGTATCTCAGCCGTGCGGCGCGGAAAGCGGAATTGCTGGATCGGACACATGGAAAAACAGCCGGGAGCCAGGTAAGTGCCTTCACCCCCGAACTCCACGTCCGTCAGCGCGGCGCAGCCCATAAACGCGTTTTCGCCCACAGAGCGAAGGGACGCCGGCAGGCGCACGCTGCGCAGGCCGAAACAGGACGCGGGATCATATCCGCCCGAAAGCTGGCCGGGCCGGCCCTCCCTCTGTCCGCAGCCGCTGAAGGCGCCCTTGCCGATCTCCTCCAGGGTATCCGGAAAAACAATGTTTTCCAGACCGCTGCACCCGGCAAAGGCGTAATCTCCGATAGAAGAGAGGTTTTTGGGCAGGGTGACGCTTTCCAGATAGGCGAACATGGCAAACACCTTTTCGCCGATGGCGGTAACGGGCATGCCAAGCACTTCATCGTCCAGAACAAGCTGCGTTTCGTGTCCCGCGTACGCGGCCAAAAGCAGGCCGTCACCCAGGCGGCGGTATATGCGGTCGCAGTGCTGCTGAAGCTCTTCGTCCATGGGAAGGGACTCAGGCATCACCAGGCACAGGTGCCCGGAGCAGCCCTTGAAAGCGTCTTCGCCCACGCTCTTTACGCCGCTGCCCAGCAGCACGCTGCCAAGCGCCTGGCAGCCCGCAAAGGCCTCGCTGCCTACGGAAGAAACGCTGTCCGGCACAGTGACGCTTGCAAGCCTGCGGCATTTGGAAAACGCGCCCGAGGGTATTTCGGCGATGCCGTCCGGCAGCGCGATCCGCTCAAGTTCTTTGCAACCCGCAAAGGCGTATTCTCCGATCGAAGTGACTAAGGCGGGCAGGACCGCTTCTTTCAGCGAATCGCAGCCCCGAAAGGCGTTCATGCCGATCTTTTTAAGCGTTGCCGGCAGGGAAACGCTCTCCATTTTTCCGTTGTCGTAAAAGGCGTTGTCGCCGATGGCAGTCACGGGCTTTCCGTCATGCGTATCCGGGATCTCGATGTGCGCGTCGCGGCTTGAGCAGCGCGTGAGCACGGCTTCATCGCCCTGCACCTCAAAGCGGAAAGCTTCTTTGTTTCGTCCAAACAGCATTTTCATTTCTCCTTCATAAGCAAAAGCGCGGAGATCTTACCCCCGCGCTTGGTTTCACGTGAAACATCAGCCGAGATTCCTGAGATTTGCACCAATGCCGAACAGGTCCGATAACGCGGAGCCTGAGGTGAAGAAACGGCCCAGCGTGGACTCCTGCAGAAGATCCAGCACGAACTCGCTCTCCAGGGGCTTGAGCGCGATCTGCAGCGCGGCGACGGCGATGCAGATGATCACGTACGCCCGCACGATGCCCAGGATGCCGCCCAGCAGCCCATCCACGCCGCGCAGCTTCGGCACGCGGAACATATTGTTGATCAGGTTCACCAGCAGCATGAGCGCCGCGTACGCCAGGGCGAACACGATCACGAAGCTGATCACATGGAACAGATTGTTCCAGACGGCGGGCTCAGCTTCCAGGTTGCTCTCCAGCCAGGCGCGCAGGGAAGTGTTCATGATGGCGGACGCCAGATTGCCTTCCAGGGAAACGGCGATCATGTACGCGCCCAGCATGGCGGCGCAGGCCAGCAGGGAAGTGAGAAATCCCTTTTGCAGGCCGGAAATAAAGCCGATCACTAGGATTGCCAGAAATACGATATCGATGATGCCCATGTGGTTTCCTCCTCTATTTTTCAGGCAGTTTAATCATGTAAATGGAGTTGCCGCTGATGACCACGGCAGTGCGGTTGGCGGTGATGCCGATCACTTCCGATACGGAAAGGGGCAGCGCATACAGGTTGGAGGCGGTGCTGCCGTAGGTGGATACGGCCAGCTTATCGCCGGAGAAGCCGTAAACGGTGTCGCCGAAGGCTTTGAGCTGCGTGCAGGCCACGGAGAAGTGCAGCATGTATTCGTCCTTGCCCTTGATGCAGCGAATGTCGCTGATGTGCATACTCTCGCCGGACTGGTTGTTGGGCACGAACAGCATCAGGGGATTGTCGCCGGAGCCGTCCATGGATTCCAGATACCATCCGTACACCATCACGCGTTGATCGGCCTGCTCCGCGCCGGTATAGTCGTAAACGCGCATATAGTCCGTGCCTACCGCGCAGATGTAGCTGGAACGGAACATGACCTTGTAGATCACTTGCTCCATGTCGGTGATGGAGCCGGTCTCGCGCTTGCCGGGCTTGAAGGTGGATATCTTGCAGCAGGGCAAGCTGCCCGTGGAATCCAGAGTCATGATCCAGAACAGCTCGCGGCCTTCGAAGAATCCGCAGTCCAGCACCGTCACGTCCTTGAAATCGGTGAGGGTATCCACGATGTTGCCGCCCAGGTCCGTGAGCAGCACGGTGGAATTATGCTCCGGCCCGATCACCACGGCGGCGTACACGTCGCCCACCACGGCGGACAGGATGGAGCCGTTTATGGAGGGGTTGCCCAGCACTACGCCTGTTTTGAGATCCACGATGCGCAGGCGGGAGCCGTTCCACACCGCGATGCCTTTGCCGGTCACCTTGAAGCGCGAATTTTTGTCCACGCCCACGTTCCACTTGAATTTTCCGTCGGATGAAACGCAGTGCAGCGAGCCTGCCTCGATATAGTATATGCTGTCGCCCTCCACCTGCACGTCTCCCAGGCCGGAGGTGTTCAGCCGCACGGCGCTTTCCAGCGGGGCGTCGGGGGCATGCTTCACGATGAGCGCCACAAAGAAAGTGACGGCCATCAGTAAAAGCGCCACCAATATGCCCTGAAGCTTGCCAAGCGGCTTCGACAGATCGATATTCATCCGGTTCCTCCGATCATCCGGTGCGCGAAAGGCGACAAAAATCAACTTGCACACGCACTGTCTTTCTATTATAATGGAAAACAAGAAACTATGCAACCTCGAAACCGAAATTTGACGCTTGTTTCACGTGAAACTTTTGAAGATGGGCAAAAAGCATCCAAAACCGAAAAGGCATTCCTTCGGGCGCATCCTGCTGGGGCTGCTGCTTGTTTTGGCGACCGCCGTGCTGCTGACAGGCACGGTAAACGCCCGCATCGTGCGGGTGGAATACCGTACGGCGCATCTGGACGGACTGGACAGCCGTCTGGAGGGGCTGCGCATCCTGTATATCAGCGACCTGAAGATCAGCAACACGCGCAAGGCCGTTCAGGCGGCGAATCTGATCAAGCGCCTGTGCGCCTCAAAGCCGGATATCGTGCTGATTGGCGGCGACATATGCGGCCTTTCGCTGTGGGACGAAGCCGGCAGGAGTCTGGGCTTCGGAAACGAGGAGAGTATCAGCCGGCGCCTGGGGGAGGCGCAGGCGCAGTTTTTGCTGGAAATGAACGATCTGTCCGTTCGCGGCGGCATATACGCGGTGACGGGAGACTGCGACCCGGGACTTTCCTGGGAGGAAGAAAGGCGCTCTAACATCCGCTTCCTGAAAAACGAAGTGTGCGCCGTTTCCATAAACGGGACATATCTGCCCATATACGGCTGCGCTTACAGCGCGGCGCAGGGCGGGTACGTATTTTCCTTTGAAAACACCGGTTCCGGGCCGATGATCGTGCTTTCCCACGATCCGGGCGTTTACAAGCAGGTGTCGCTGGCGGCTTCACACCGCTCACATAATCCGCAGGAATACATCCTTCTGGCGGGACATGGCCTGGGGGGCCAGGTGCGAGTGGGCAGCAGATATCTGGCGCACCCGGATAAAAACGAAAAGTTCCTGAACAGCGAAGACTTTTCCGGAGGCGTCTATAAGGACGGTACGGGGCTCAGGATGCTTCCGGGCCAGGGCATCGGCTCGGAGCTTTTCCCGTTCCGGCTGGGAACGAGGCCCACCGCTTACTATATACAGCTCAGCGGAAAGTGAAAAGTGCTATGATCGCCGATTTTTTCAAAAAGTACGGATGGCGCTATATCCCGGGCTTTTTTCTGATGATTGCCTGCTCCTATATCCAGACGCGGGCACCCATCGCCCTGGGCGCCGCCGTGGAAGCCGCCGCGACCCGGGAGAGGGCGGAATTCGTCCGTTTTGCCGCAAGCATCATCGTGATCGCGCTGGGCGTGTTCGTCACGCGCTTCGGCTGGCGCTGGTTCATCGTGCGCACCTCCCGCGAGATGGAGGTCTACCTGCGCGACCGGCTGTATACACACCTGATCGACCTGCCCGTGGGCTTTTACACCACGGCGCGCTCGGGCGACCTGATGGCTTACGCCATCAACGACGTAAACGCCGTAAGGCAGATGTTCGGCATCGTTTTCAGCCAGTTCATCAACTCCGTATCCTCCCTGATGTTTTCCATCGGACGCATGGGCGGCCATATCGATCTCAAACTGACGGTGTATTCTCTTTTGCCGGTGCCCGCCGCGGTGTGCACCGTGTTTTTGCTGGGCGCCGTGGTGCGCAGGCGGGCGAAGCGCGCCCAGGAGATGTTTTCGACCATATCCGGCCACGTGCAGGAGAACATCAACGGCATGCGGGTGCTGAAGGCGTTTGCCCAGGAGGAGCCCCAATACCGGGAATACGAGAAGGAAAGCCTGCAAAAGAGCGAAGCCAACCGCAAATGGTATTTCGCCGCTGCGTACATGGACCCCATCATCAAGTCCGTTTTCGGCATCAGCTACGCCGTGGGCCTGATCTACGGCGGGCGCCTGGTGATCACGGGCGTTCTGGAGCTGAAGGACTATATCGCGTTCAATTCCTACCTCACCATGATCGTGAACCCCATCATCACCATCGGGCGCATCAACAACAACCTGCAAAGGGGCCTGGCCAGCTATCACCGCCTGAAGACCCTGATGGACGAAAAAGAGGTTAGCGCCTTCGATAAGACCGACGACGGAAAGGATTTTGAGCCTTCCGTGACCGCGAAGGGCCTTACCTGGCGCTATCCCGGCGCGGAGACGGACGCCCTGAGGGGCATCTCCTTCGATCTGGCGCCGGGCAGGATGCTGGGCATCGTGGGGCCCACGGGCAGCGGAAAAACCACGGTGCTCTCCCTTTTGCTCAAGCTCATCGTGCCCGAAAGGGGCCAGATGCGGGTGGGCGGACGGGATATCAACGATATTCCCGCGGTCTCGCTGCGCAAAAAGATAGGATACGTGCCGCAGGACGGCTTTCTGTTTGACGAAAGCATACGCGAAAACGTGCGGTTTTTCTCTGACGCCACGGAGGAAGAGGTCGCCTCCTGCCTGGACACAGCCGGCATGACGGAGGACATCGCGCGCATGCCGGAAGGCCTGGATACCCCGTGCGGCGAGCGCGGAAACCACCTGTCCGGCGGCCAGAGGCAGCGGGTATCCCTGGCGCGGGCGCTGGTAAGAAAGCCGGACATCCTGCTTCTGGACGATACCCTGTCCGCCGTGGACGCCTCCACGGAAGAAAAGATCCTGGCAAACCTGAAGCATACGCTCAAAGACCGCAGCTGCATCGTGATCTCGCACCGGCTGAGCGCCGTGGAGAACGCGGACGAGATCATCTATATCGAAGAAGGCCGCGTGACCGAAAGGGGCACGCACGCCTCCCTCATGGCTTTAAACGGTGGGTATGCACGCATGTACGCCCTCCAGCACAGAAAGGAAGGCGCCTGACATGGAAAAGCTGAATTCCGTCAAAAAGCGCTCTTCCACCTTGTGGCTGCTGAGCCTGATGAAGCCCTTCTGGGCAAGGCTCCTGCTGGTGACTTTCCTGATCGTGCTGGCCAACCTGGCGGACCTGATCAAGCCGCGCATCTACGCCGCGATCATCGATGATTTCCTGCCTCTGGCGGGCCGGGGCGCGGAGGAAAAGCTGACGGGCTGCGGATTTCTGACAGGAACCCTCACGGGTCTCGGCCTCAGCTATTTCATCGTGATATTCGTAAGCGCCGTCTCCTCGCTTCTGCAGAGCCATATGATCACGCGAATGTGCCAGAAGATCCTGCACGAAACGCGCATGAAGCTGTTCAGCCACATCCACCGGATGAAACTGACCGACCTGGATGAAATGGGCAGCGGACGCCTGCTCACGCGGGCCACCAACGACGTGGAAGCCCTGGACGAATTCTACGGCGACGTGCTGAGCGGCCTGTTCCGGGACGTGATTTTGCTGGTGGGCATCGTGTATATGATGCTGTCCATGAACGTGCGCCTGGCGCTGGCAGGCTTTGCGGCGGTGCCGCTGATCGCCCTGATCACGGTGCTGTGCCGCGGCGCGCTCAAGCGCAACTTTACCAAAATGAAGGCCATAATAGGACGCATCAACGGCTTTATCGCCGAGAGCCTTTCCGGCATCCGTGTGATCAAGAGCTTTTCGCGGGAAAAGGAAAAATGCAGCCAGCTGTATAAACTGGACCGTGAATACCGCAAAACCACGATGTTCCAGGTGTTCATGAACGGCATCCTGCGCCCCGTGATGGAGGTGGTCAATTCCGCCGCCATCGTGCTGGTGCTCCTGGTGGGATACCGCCTGGCGGGCCTGGACGCCACGCTGGCGGAAGCGGGCGTGCTGGTGGCCATGACCACGTACATCCGCCAGTTTTTCGAGCCCATCAACGACCTGGCGGAAAAATACAACACGGTGCAGAGCTCCCTCGTGTCCGCCGACCGCATCCGCACGCTCCTGGAAAACGCGTCCGATCAGGAACAGGACGATCCGGACGGCTATGAGGCCGAGATGCGGGGAGACGTGGAATTCCGGGACGTGTGGTTCGCCTATCAGGGCGAGGACTGGGTGCTCAAAGGGCTTATGTTTCACGTGAAACATGGCCAGCGCACGGCCTTCGTCGGCGCGACCGGCGCCGGAAAAACCACGATCATCTCGCTTCTGTCCCGCTTTTATACCGTGCAGAAGGGCGAGATCCTGATCGACGGCGTGAACGTGAACAAATGGAAGCTCTCCAGCCTGCGCAGCCAGATCGGCGTGGTGCTGCAGGACGTGTTTCTGTTTGTGGGCAGCGTGGCCGACAACGTGCGCATCCACGCGGACATCACCGACGGCGAGGTCATGGAAGCGCTTTCTCTCGCGCGGGCGGACGGTTTTGTGGAGCACCTGCCCGGCGGGCTTGACCATATGGTTTCCGAGCGCGGCGCGGCGTTCTCCACCGGCGAGCGCCAGCTGATCTCCTTCGCCCGCGCCATCGCCCACAAGCCCCGCGTGCTGGTGTTGGACGAGGCCACGGCGAACATCGATTCCGATACGGAAGCGCTTCTGCAGCAGTCCATAGACAGCATATCCCGCGGAAAGACCGCCATCTTCATCGCGCACCGGCTGTCCACCATACGCTTCTGCGACTGCATCTATTATCTGGAAAACGGCTGTGTGGCGGAAATGGGCACCCACGACGAGCTCATGGCGCAGGGCGGGCGCTACGCGGCGCTGGTCAGCGCGGGCCATGAGCCGGACGAGGAAAACGCCTGAAAAAGCAGACTGTTCGGCAAAAGCGGCTGAAACGCCGCGAAAAAAGGCAAAATTCACATAAAGTGAAACTTCTGTATACCTGCCGGGGGCTTTGCGCGCTTGTTTTATGACGCCCAACGTGTTATAATTCTAAAACGATTCTGTCGTGGAGGTTACGTCATGACCCTTAGCAAGCTCAGTGTGGAGCAGATCAAAGCATCGATCAAAGAAAAATTAGAAAGAAATTACGGCTGTGAAATATCCGACGCTACGCGCGAGCAGATATACGACGCGCTGGCCCAGACGGTAAAGGACGAAGTGATGAAGCGCCGCACCGCCTCCCGGGGCGAGCGCAAGCGCCAGATGTGCAAAAAGCTGTATTACCTGTCCGCCGAATTCCTGGTGGGCCGGGCGCTGCACAACAATATGGTGGCGCTGGTAAACGAGGAAAACTACGCCGTGGCCCTGCATGAACTGGGCCTCGATCCCTCCCAGATCTTTGAGGAAGAGCCGGAACCGGGCCTTGGCAACGGCGGCCTGGGCCGTCTGGCTGCCTGCTTCCTGGATTCTCTCACCACCCTCCGCCTGCCCGCCATGGGCTGCACGATCCGCTATGAATACGGCCTGTTCCGCCAGAAGATCGTGGACGGTTTTCAGGTTGAAATGCCGGATAACTGGCTGGAAAACGGCTCCATGTGGGAGGTCTGCCGCCCGAACGAGGCGCAGGAAGTGCACTTCGGCGGCTATGTGGAAAGCTACGAGGAGAACGGAAAGATCCGCTACAGGCATCTGAACTACTCCACCGTGCAGGCCGTTCCCTATGACGTGCCTACTCTGGGCTACGATTCCAACATGGTCAACATGCTCAGGTGCTGGTCGGCCAGGGCCACCAAAAAGCTGGATATGCAGTCCTTCAACCGCGGCGAATACACCCGCGCCATCGAGGAAAAGGAACTGGCCGAAGTCATCAGCAAGGTGCTGTATCCCGAGGACAACCATTACGAAGGCAGGGAGCTGCGCTTAAAGCAGCAGTATTTCCTTTCCAGCGCGTCCGTGCAGTACGCCGTATGGGACTTTATCAGGGTGTACGGCCGGAACTTTGATATCTTCCCGGACAAGGTTGCCCTGCACGTGAACGACACCCATCCCGGCATGGCGATCCCCGAACTCATGCGCATACTGATCGACGATTACGATCTGAGCTGGAGCCAGGCCGAAGACATCACCCGCAGGACCTTCGCCTATACCAACCACACCGTGATGGCGGAGGCGCTTGAAAAGTGGCCGGAAGAAATGGTGGCTCGTCTCCTGCCCCGCATCTACATGATCCTTCAGGAGATCAACCGCCGCGAATGCGCCCGGCTGTGGGAGTTCTTCCCCGGCCAGTGGGAGCGTATAGGCCGCATGGCCGTGATCGGCTACGGCTGCGTGAACATGGCCAACCTCTGCGTCGCCATGGGCCACTGCGTAAACGGCGTGAGCAAGATCCACACGGACATCCTCAAAAAGGGCGTGTTCCACGATTTCTATCTCACCGAGCCGGATAAGTTCATCGCCATCACCAATGGCATCACCCACCGCCGCTGGCTGATGATGGCCAATTACCGCCTGTCCGCCCTGATCGACGAAGCCATCGGCACTGCCTGGCGCAAGGATTACGAGCGTCTGGCGGACATCGAAAGATTCAAGGACGATGCGGCTTTTCGCGAAAGGTTTGCCGCTGTAAAGCGCTACAACAAGGAGCGCCTGAGCCGCCGCCTGGAGGGATGGCAGAATACTTCCCTGCGCGCGGACGACCTGTTCGACGTGCAGGCCAAACGCCTTCACGAGTACAAGCGCCAGCTACTCAACGCCCTGTCCATCCTGATCCTGTACAACCGCATCAAGGACAATCCTTCCCTGGATATCCAGCCGCGTACCTACATCTTCGGCGCCAAGGCCGCACCGGGCTATTACCGCGCCAAGCTCATCATCCGCCTGATCAACGAGATCGCGCGCCTGGTGAACAGAGATCCCGTGGCAGGCAAGCTCATCAACGTGGTATTCGTGGAGAATTACTGCGTCTCCTTGGCTGAGCAGCTCATGCCCGCGGCGGACCTGAGCGAGCAGCTCTCCACCGCCGGCAAGGAGGCCAGCGGCACCGGCAACATGAAGTTCATGATGAACGGTGCAGTCACGCTGGGTACGCTGGACGGCGCCAACGTGGAGATCCTGGACGCGGTGGGAAAAGACAACATCTATATCTTCGGCATGACCGCCGAGCAGGTGGAGGCAGCCTACACATTGCCCAGCCGCGCCAGTTCGATCTACGAGACCAATGCCGAAGTGCGCCGCGCGCTGACCCAGCTGATCGACGGCACGCTCTGCCCCGAGCAGCCCGGCCTGTTCCGCGACATCTACCATTCCCTGCTCTTCGGCGACAACGGCAACATCGCGGACCCCTACTTCGTTCTGAGCGATATCGCCAGCTACGTGAAGGCCCAGGAGCAGATCGGCCGGGATTACCGGCAGCGCGACGAATGGATCAAAAAAGCCATCGTCAACGTGGCCCGCAGCTGGGTGTTCGCGTCCGACCGCACCATCAAGGAATACAACGAAAAGATCTGGCGGCTGGATGAGGTAATCCTGTGATGACTGCCGCGCACGACCCCTATTCCCGTTATGACCGCTTCCCTCAGGGCGCCTGTCCTGCGGGAAGCGTTGTTTGGTTAAGGGTCGTTTCTTCTCAGCCGCTTTCAGCCGCTTTCGTGCGCCTTTGGCGGGGCGGCGGCGAGGAAAGGCTGCCCATGAAGGCGGCGGGCGGCAATGCCTACGAAGCGAACGTGCCCATCGGCAACGATACCGGCCTCGTGTGGTATTATTTCATTCTAAAAACAGAAGAAAACGAGACGCTTTTTCTGGGCAAGCCCGATAACGGGCGCTGCGCCGTATACGGGTATGAGCCGCCTTCCTTCCAGATCACGGTATACGATCCCGCCTTCGATACTCCACACTGGATGCGCTCCAGCGTGATGATGCAGATCATGACGGACCGGTTCTGCGTGGGCCGGGACGGAGCAGTTCCGCCCCAGGGGCGCGGCGCGTACCTCCACAAAAGCTGGCGGGAAGCGCCCGACCTGTGCAAAAACGGCGACGATGAGGAGGCCGTAGACTTTTTTGGCGGCAACCTGAACGGCATCCGCGAAAAACTGGATTTTATCCGCGATATGGGCATCGGCGCCATCTATCTCAATCCCATCTTCAAGGCGCGGTCCAATCATAAATACGATACCGGCGACTTTATGACCATCGATCCCTCCTTCGGAACTTCGGCGCAGTTCAGAGCCCTCTGCCGGGAGGCTTCGGAAAAAGGGATACGCGTGGTGCTGGACGGAGTGTTTTCCCATACGGGCGCGGACAGCCTCTATTTCAACAAATACGGCACATACCGCTCCCGGGGCGCGTACAACGCCTATCCGGACAGCCCCTATTCCTCCTGGTACCAGTTTCTGGGCAGCCGGGACGATTACGACTGCTGGTGGGGCATCGATACCCTGCCCGCCGTGAACGAGATGGACCCGTCCTACCTGAACTTTATCGTTACGGGCGAAAACAGCGTGTGCGCGCACTATCTCAACGAGGGCGCTTCCGGCTGGCGGCTGGACGTGGCGGACGAACTGCCCATGGAATTCATCCGCGCCCTGCGCCGCCGCGCAAAGCGCCTGGACGCGGACAACTGCGTGATCGGCGAGGTGTGGGAGGATATCACCAACAAGCTTTCCTACGGCCGGCCCCGCTGCTATGCCACGGGCGACACGCTTGACAGCGCCATGAACTATCCCCTGCGGAAGGCCGTACTGGATTTCATGCTGGGCGAGACCGACGCCCATGCGCTGGAAAACCTGATCCTCCACCAGCACAGCACGCTGCCAAAGCCCATGCTGTACTCCATGATGAACCTGCTGGGCAGCCACGACAAGCCCCGGGTGATCAGCATCCTGGCCGGAAAGAAAGACCTGGAGCCTCCCCGGGAAAAGCGCCGGGTTCAGACCCTTACGAAACCGGAATACGAGCTGGGCAAACAGCGCTTTGTGCGGGCGTTTGAATTCATCTGCCACCTTCCGGGCATGCCCTGCCTGTACTACGGCGACGACGCGGGCCTTACCGGCATGGGCGATCCCTTCTGCCGCGGCACCTATCCCTGGGGAAAGGAAGACAAGGAGCTTCAGGCCGAGATCAGGCGCGTCATCCGCACGCGCAACCAGGAACCGGCGCTTAGGACGGGAGAATGCATGGTCCGCGCTCTGGACAAAGACCGCCTGGAGGTGCTCAGGCGCCAGGACGGCAGGACCCTGGAATTCATCCTGGACAGAAGGATCTGACCTCTCATCTCACCTGTTTTCCCAAAACAAATCCAACTCCTCACTCCAAACTCCAAACTCCTAACTCTCAAAAAGGGTGTTTCCTCATGATCATCAAACGAGCAAATGACAACCGGTATGTGGCCGAGGATGAAAACGGGCGCCAGATCGGCTCCTGCGCCGTGATCCGCCAGGTGCAGCCGCGCATCTTTCCGGACCGCCCCGTGCAGTACGTGATCCGCGTGAAGTGCACGGACGAATGCCGTGACCTGCTCTACGGCGCCGCCGTGACCCGCGCCCGCATCCTGGCCAGCAAGGAAACGGAGCCGTGCCGCGTATACGCCGATATCGACGCCTCCGCGAAGGAAGACATCGAGCTGATCCAGGCCCTGGGCTTTCACGTGCGGGACGGCATCATGCGCATGCGCCGGGAAGTGACCGACGAGCGCGTCAGCGTTCCGGCTCCCCCCAGCTGCACCATCGTGCGGGATTTTCTGGAAAACCCGGAAGAACTGAAAAAATGCCTTCGCCGCTACAACGAATGCTTCGGCGTGAATTATAACGAGAGCTGGCTCGAGAACATCGCGTCCATGCCGGACTTTGCCCGCATCCTGATGGTGTCCCCCGAAGGTCTGTGCGGAGAGGCGATGGTGTGGAGCCGGGGCGATACAGGCGTGGTGGGCATCATCCAGACAGCGCGCGCGTGGCGCAGGCAAGGCGTAGCCACCTATCTGATGGAAGACGCCCGCAAGTACTTTTCTTCCCTCAAGCTGAAACACATGACCTTCGACGCATGGGTCTTAGCGCCCGGCTGTGTACCCCTCGCCCGGAAGTGCGGATACCGGAAAGGGGAAATGCTCACGATTTATCCCGAGTTGAGGATGGGGTAAGATAGTTAGGAGTTAGGAGTTAGGAGTCAGGAGTTGCGGATGAAAAGCCGATGGCTTTTCTATGAATAAAGGGAAGACCGTTCTCCCTGAATCAAAGAAATGCCGCAGGCATTTCTACCTGAACTCCTGACTCCTAACTCCTGACTCCACACTCCTCCAAACGAAAAACGGAAGGCCGCCGGCCTTCCGTTTTCGTTCTTCAGACTCTTTCGATTTCTTCCCGCAGGATCGTGACTGCCTGCTTCAGCTCGTCCGCGCTTATGGTCAAAGGCGGCAGCAGGCGCACGCGGGTCTTGGCGGTCAGCACCAGTACGCCTCGCTTTAAGCAGGCGCCGGCGATCTCAGAGGCGCTTCTTTCCGTTTCAAGGCCCAGCATCAGGCCCATGCCGCTGATGCTCTTTAAGCCCTTCGCGCTGTTTAAGCTGTCGATGATAAAGGCACTCTTTTCCCGTACGGAAGAAAGCAGTTTTTCGTCGATCCTTTCCAGTATGCTCACCGCGCCGGCACAGGCAGCGGGGTTTCCGCCGAAGGTGGAGCCGTGGTCGCCCGGTCCCAGGGTGTTCTGCGCTTTTTCGCCGATCAGGCACGCGCCGATGGGCAGGCCGCCGCCCAGGCCCTTGGCCGTGGTCACTACGTCCGGGGTGCGCTCGAAATTCATGTAGGAATACAGCCGCCCCGTGCGGCCGTTGCCGGTCTGCACTTCGTCTACGATGAACAGCATGTCTTTTTCGTCGCACAGCTGGCGGATGCCCTTCACGAAGCCGTAGGACAGGGGCATCACGCCGCCCTCGCCCTGGATCATTTCCGCCATCACCGCGCAGCAGCCGTTTTCTTCCGCCAGGCGGCGCACGTCTTTGATGTCGTTGGCCTCAGCGTACACGAAACCCGGCGTGAAGGGGCCGAAATACTGGTGAAAGTGATCCTGCCCCGTGGCGGAGAGCATGGCCAGGGTGCGGCCGTGAAAGCTGTTTTTCAGCGTGATCACCGTGGAATGGCTCTCGTCGCCGTATTTGTCGAAGGCGTACTTGCGGGCTACCTTCACCGCGCATTCGTTGGCTTCCGCGCCGGAATTGCCGAAAAACACCTTTTTCATGCCGGTCTTCTCGCACAGCAGCTGTGCAAGGCGCGCGCAGGGCTCGGTGTGGTACAGGTTGGAGGAGTGGGGCAGCAGATCCAGCTGCGCTTCCACCGCCTGCTTCCATTTCTCGTCGCCGTAGCCGAAGATGTTCACGGCGATGCCGCTGCCCAGGTCTATGTATTCCCTGCCGTTTTCGTCCCAGGCCCGCGCGCCTTTTCCCTTCACCAGCGCAACGTTGAAGCGCTTGTAGGTGTTGGCCACATACGCATGATCGGTCTCAATAATATTCATAGATATACCGTCCCTTGCAGGTATTTTATGAGATTATACAACAAATATGCAAATTAGTAAATATATATGCAGCCATTTGGGGGCAAATCCAGGTTGATTGCTTGTAAATTGATTGAAAACACGCGGCGCTTGTTTTTTTTGCGGATAACGTGTATAATCAATATGGATAAGAATGTATCGGGAGGCGCGCTTGGATACCATCATTTTGATCTTTGCCGTTTCGGCGTTTCTGGCGGCCGTATTCTGCTGCGTGCTGGCGCTTCGTGCGCTCAGGCGCTTAAAGCGCCTGGAAGCAAGGCTGGAAAAAGAGCAAAGCGCGGTCATCGACGCCGTGAAGCAGTCCCACGCGGAGCTGAAAGGCGATCTGGCAAAGCAAAAACACATGCTGGGCGAAGGGCTGTCCTCGCTCAACGAGAACTTTGCCAGGTCCGTGATCCATTCCTCCGGAAATCATAACGGATAAACAGAAAGGACGATAGCTTGGAAAACGAGTTGACCACCCGCAGGCTGGTCGTGGACGACACCGACAGCTTTATTTCCCTCTTTGGCATCAACGACGAAAACATCGAGCTCATCAAAAAAGAACTGGACATCAACATCTTCGCCCACGGCGGCGAGGTGACGCTGAGCGGTTCCGAACAGGCGGTGGAAACGGGCTACCAGACGCTTCAGAAGCTCATGGAGATCATCGCCCGGGGCGACAGCATCGACAAGACCCGCATCCGCTACGCCATAGACCTGGCCAGTGAAGGAAACGCGGACCGCATCGGCGAGATCATGCGGGACGTGATCGCCATCACCTGGAAGGGCCGGCAGGTGAAGTGCAAGACCCTGGGCCAGAAAAAATACGTGGACGCCATCAAAAAGAACACCTGCGTGTTCGGCATCGGTCCCGCGGGCACGGGCAAGACCTACCTGGCCGTGGCGATGGCGGTGGTGGCGCTGAAGAACAAGGACGTGGAGCGCATCGTGCTCACGCGCCCCGCCGTGGAAGCCGGCGAAAAGCTGGGCTTTCTGCCGGGTGATTTGCAGCAGAAGGTGGACCCCTATTTAAGGCCCCTGTACGACGCGATCAACGAAATGATGGGCGCGGAGGCCTTCCAGAGGCTCATCGAGCGCCAGGCCGTGGAGGTGGCGCCTCTGGCGTACATGCGCGGCCGCACGCTGAACGACGCCTTCATCATCCTGGACGAGGCCCAGAACACCACCAGCGAACAGATGAAGATGTTCTTAACGCGCATGGGCACCGGCTCCAAAATGGTCATCACCGGCGACATCACCCAGATCGACCTGCCCGGCATACGCAAAAGCGGCCTGGTGGAGGCGCTGGAGGTTCTCCGGGGCGTGGACGACATCGCCATGGTGACTTTGACCCACAAGGACGTGGTGCGCCACGAGCTGGTGCAGGCCATCGTCAAGGCTTATGAAAAGCATTCCGGAAGGAAAGAGAACATATGACCGTCAAAAAGAAAAGCGCGAAGAAAAACCGCTTGAGCGGCCTTTCGGTCCTTGGCTTTCTGATCGCCCTGATTGCGAGCCTGATCATATTCGTGATATTGGCCCTGGCGGTAACTCCGGCCCGGTACGATATCCAGGTAGGTCAGCCCGCGCCCAACACCATCAAGGCCACCAAGGACGTGGAGGACAAGATCACCACCGACAAGCTGAAGCAGGATGCTGCCGCGAAGGTGAAGAGCATATTCGTGTCCGATCCCGACGTCACCCAGGAGGTAACAAGCGAGCTCGGCAAGACCCTGAAGGACATCGGGGGCATCAGCGTGCTTCTGATCAGCGACGAAACCAAGGAGCTCACCCAGTCCCAGCTGGCCAGCGCCAACGAGCAGCTGGACGGCGTTTCTCTGGACATGAACGCCCTCAAAGCCCTGGCGGCGGCGGACGAAAGCACGCTTTCTTCCCTGACGGCGGATACGGTATCCCTCGTTGAGAGCGCCATGGACAAGCTGCTGGAAAGCGACGTGCCCCAGGCCGCGGCCAGGATAGAGCAGGGCCTGAAGGACGCGGGCTACGATGAAGCGCTGGTGGATATCGCCATGACGGCGGTAAATAAGCATATACGCTCCAACTATTTCTACGACGAGCAGGCCACGGAGAACCAGCGCCAGGCGGAGATGGACAAAGTCGATCCCGTGACCCGCATCAAGGGCGAAGTGATCGTGTCGGACGGCGAGATCGTCACCGAGGCGCAGTATGCCATGCTGGACGCCCTGGGCATGGTAAAGGAAAGCACCATGGACGTCTGGCTGTACCTGGGCATCGGCATGCTGGTGATCACGCTGATGCTGGCGGTGGCGCTGTACCTGTACATGTTCGAAAGGGCGCTGTATCATAGTCCCAAGAAGCTTCTGATGATCGTGCTGATCTGCCTGATCGCCATCGTGAGCTGCGTATTTTCCCGTGAGATCAGCATCTACATCATGCCCGTCACCCTGGGCGTGATCATGATCGCGCTGCTGGTGAACCGCCGGGTGGCGCTGTACATCAACATTCCCCTGTCCGTGATCGCTTCCATGCTGGCCAGCGCGTCCGGCAGCTTCATCAACATGGCCACCTATACCGTAGTCATCAGCTCGCTGGTGTCGGGAACGGTGGCACTCAGGGTGCTCAAAAACCGGCAGACGCGCCTCACCGTGCTTTTGGCGGGACTGGTGGTAGGCATATCCAACATCGTGACCACCTTCGCCGTGGGCCTCATCAGCTCCTCCAACCTCATGGAATCGCTGTATATGGCGCTGTATTCCGGCATCGGCGGCGTGCTTTCCTCCGTGCTGTGCGTAGCGCTGACCCCGGCGTTCGAGGTGATATTCAACGCCGTTACCAGCACGCGCCTGGTAGAACTGAGCAACCCCAACCAGCCGCTGCTCAGGCGCCTTCTTCTGGAAGCGCCGGGCACCTACCACCATTCCATCATCGTGGCCAACCTGGCGGAGGCAGCCGCGGGCGAGATCGGCGCCAACGGGCTTCTGGCCCGCGTAGGCGCGTATTATCACGATATCGGCAAGATCATGCGCCCCATGTATTTTACCGAAAACCAGCTGGGCGACAATCCCCACGACCGCACCGATCCCCGGGTATCCACGGCCATCATCACTGCCCACCCCAAGGACGGCGTGCAGCTGCTCAAGGAGAAACGCATCCCCGAAGAGATCAGAAATATCGTGCTCACCCACCACGGCAATTCTCCCGTGATCTACTTCTACAACAAGAGCCTCACCGAAAACGGCGAGGCGAACGTGGACGATTTCCGCTATCCCGGCCCGCGGCCCTCCACCCGGGAGGAAGCCATCGTGATGCTGGCCGATACCGTGGAGGCCGCCGCGCGCTCCATTCCCAACGCAGACAAGGAAAAGATACGGGAGCTGATCGAAAAACTGGTGAGCCAGAAGATAGACGACGGCCAGCTGGACGACTGCGACATTTCCTTACGGGACATCAGCCGCATCGTGTCCGCCTTCGTCACCGTGCTCAGCGGCGCGTTCCACGACCGCATCGAGTATCCCAAGGTGGATATCCCGAAAAAGCACCCGGAAGGTGAAAAGTCGTGACGGTACAGCTCACAGACGAAAAAGGCCTTCTGCCCGAAGGGGCCGGTGCGCTGATCGAAAACGCCGCCCGGGCGGCGCTGGAAGCGGAAGGGATATCCGGCGCGTATGCCTGCGTCACCGTGGTGAATGGAGAAGAGATACGTGCTCTCAACAAAAGCACCCGGGGCGTGGACGCCGAAACGGACGTGCTGTCCTTTCCCCAGATCCGCTATCCCGCGCAAAAGACCGCCCGCGACGTGCCTCAGCTGCTGAAAAAGGCCTACGATCCTGATTTCGGGCTGGCGTTTCTTGGCGATATCGTTCTGAACATCGCCCGTGCCGAAAAGCAGGCGCTGGAGATTGGCCACAGCGCGGCGCGGGAAACGGCGTACCTCACGGCCCACGCGATGTTCCACCTGCTGGGCTACGATCACATGACAGACGAAGACAAACGCCTGATGCGCGCCATGGAAAAGCGCGCCATGAAGGCGCTTGGACTTTTCAGAAACGGAGACAGGCTCATGACGCATGAGGATTATATACGCCTGGCGGAACAGGCGCTGGACCGTTCGTATTCCCCGTATTCCCATTTCCGGGTAGGCGCCTGCCTGGTGAGCGAAAGCGGCAAATGCTTTCAGGGCGCGAATTTCGAAAACGCATCCTTCGGCGCCACCATCTGCGCGGAGAGATGCGCCGTCTCCTGCGCCGTCGTACAGGGGGAAAGGCGCTTTACGAAGATCTATATCGCCTGCGACAGCGGTTACGCCTGGCCCTGCGGCATCTGCCGCCAGGTGCTGAACGAGTTTAAGTCCGGCGATATGGAAATTTGGGTGGGAAGCCCTGTTACCGAATGGAAGATGCTCACGCTCAGCCAGCTCCTGCCCGAGGGTTTCGGGCCGGAGGATGTCAGCCGGACGGCGGAAGGATAAGGACGTATGGAAAACAATAAGATCATAAAAAGCGGCTTTGTGGCCATCCTGGGCCGGCCCAACGTGGGCAAAAGCAGCATCATGAACTGGATGGTGGGCGAAAAGGTGGCCATCGTCTCCGACAAGGCCCAGACCACCCGCGCCAAGGCGCTGGGCGTGTGCAGCCGCGAAGGCGTGCAGATCGTGTTCGTGGATACCCCCGGCATCCACCGCCCCCGCACGAAGCTGGGCGAATTCATGGTCAAGGCGGCCAAGGACGCCAGGGACGGCGTGGACGCGATCATGGTGGTGCTGGACGCCGGGTACATCGGCAAAGGCGACGAAGAGGTCATGCAGAGCGTTCGCAGGGAAAAATGCCCCAAGTTCCTGGTGATCAACAAGACCGACCTGGTGAAGCCGGAGGAACTCATGCCGCGCCTTGCGCAGCTGGACGTGAGCGGATTCGACCAGGTGGTGAGCGTGTCAGCCAAAAAGGGCACCAACATGGAAACGCTGTTTTCCCTCCTGAAGGACGCGCTGCCCGAGGGCCCCGAATACTTTCCCCAGGACATGATGACCGATCAGCCCGAGCGCGTGCTGGTGGCGGAGATCATCCGCGAAAAAGCACTCAACAACCTGCACGACGAGATCCCCCACGGCGTGGGCGTGGAGATGCTGTCCATACAGAAACTGAGCGATACCCTTACCGAGATCCACGCCAACGTCTACTGTGAGAAAGCCTCCCACAAATCCGTCATCATCGGCAAGCAGGGCGCTATGCTGGGCCGCATCGGCTCCCAGGCCCGCGCGGACATCGAAAAGCTCCTGGGCACCAAAGTGATGCTCAAACTGTGGGTGAAGGTGCGCGAGGACTGGCGCAACCGCAAGGAAGATCTGAGAAATCTGGGCTACGAGGACACGGAATGACCGGCAGCGTAAGCGTATCCGCCCTGGTACTGCGCAAAGCGGACTGGCGGGACTACGACCGCATGGTCACGCTGCTCACTGCCGAAAAAGGCAGGGTGGACGCGGTGGTGCGCGGCTGCCGCCGCCCCAAAAGCGAACTGGTCAACGCGGCGGAGCCCTTCGTGTGTGGATCGTTTCAACTGTATTACGCCAAAGACAGGTACACGGTGACCCAGTGCCGTGTGACGGACGGATTTTATCCCATCCGGGAGGACTACGACCGCCTGACCCTTGGGGCAAAGTGGCTGAAGCTCCTGGAGGAGACGGGCGTGGAGGACGAGCCGGCGGAAGACCTGTTCAGGATGGCGCTGTCGGCACTGAGCTACCTGGCGTATTCCGATATCGAGCTTGGGCTTCTGGATGCCATGTTTTTGATGAAGCTGTGCTTTCTGAACGGCTTTGCGCCTGCCGCCGACAAATGCGCCGTGTGCGGAAAAAGCGCCCGGGATACGGTCCTGGGCTTTGACGCCGCAAAGGGCGGCTGCGTTTGCAGGCAGTGCGCGCCGAACGCGCGCCCCCTTTCCGAAGGCGCGCGCCGAATTCTTCTCAAGGCCCCCCGCACCCCCTACAAGGCGGTGGAAAAGCTGGTGGGCCATCCCGACTGGCCCGAAGCCGGAGAGCGGATACGGGAATTTGTGCAGAACGTGATCGGAAAAAGATAAATGAAGGGGCTGTTTCACAGCCCCTCGTTGGAAATGAAATAAGATTTCATTTCCAACGGTTTAGTTTTGGACACATTTGAACCGTTTTATCCGAAACATCAATCTTTCACCAGCTTGTGCAACAGGTTTTCAGTTTTTTCTGAAATGCCTGCGGGCATTTCCGGGCGAAAAAACTGCAAAGTAGCGATTCTTTGCTCTCGGCGGGCAAGCTCGCCTTCGCAAAAATCGCTCCTCGAGCCGGCAAAGCCAGCCCTGCGGATTGAAATTGGAGGGATAAACCCCTCCAAACCACCGAGTGGGTTTTCCCTACTTATGCAACAGCTCCTTTTCGTCTGAAATGGTTATTGTGACCGTGAACCTGTAAATAGGTCTTTGGCAGAATGATTTGAAATGAATACTCTGTTGGGGAGTGTATTTCATTTCAATACGGAATTTTGAAATACGCAAGATACTTCTTGAATCTGTCCTGCCCGGTCAGGCAGGTATCGCGGAGATAGCCGCGCTCATGCGGCCACTCCTTCAAACCGCGGTAATAATACAGCTTGAGTTCATCGTCGATAATAAACGGCACGATGCGGTTCCGAAGACATTCCTTGAACAGAAGCAGCCGCCCGACTCTGCCGTTTCCGTCCTGAAACGGATGAATCCGCTCGAAACGGTAATGAAAGTCCAGCAGGTCGTCAAAAGATTTCTCCTTGACTTGATTGTATTCAGCCAGCAGCTTCTTCATATGCGCGGCGACGTCCTCCGGCGCGGATGTCTCCATACCGCCGACCTCGTTTGGAAATCTTTTGTAATCACCCACGGCAAACCAATCCTGACGCGAATCGGTAGTCCCGCTTTTCAGTATGGCATGAAGCTGTTTGATGAATGCTTCGCTGGGTACATAAGAGGCATTATCGATGATCATGTCGATGCATTTGAAATGATTGGCCGTCTCGACCACGTCGTCCACCCTGACCGCGGTATCGGCAACGCCGATAGTATTTGTCTCAAAGATATAGCGCGTCTGATCGTGGGTGAGTCGGCTGCCTTCCATGTGGTTGGAATTATACGTAAGTTCGATCTGGATCTTATGATAGATGCCGCCGTGAAGATGGGCCGCTTTTTCAGCCTTCAGCACATCCAGAAGCGACCTGGGCGTATCATGATGCCTGTTCAGGCGGTCCGGTTTTTCAGCGTCCTGCGGTACACGCCAGGTCTTGCCGTCCAGGATTGCACCGTCGACTCTCCCGTTCGCGCAGTAATTCCGCACACTGCGTTCGGATACTCCCCACTTTTTTGCCGCTTGGGCAACCGAAAGATAGTTCAAGCCGATCCCTCGCTTTCCTGCTTGCCATTGTAGCACACTATCGGCAAAATTACAAGATTTTATATATAATCGCTTTAATATTTTGCCGATAGCGACAGCCTGTATTTTTCGCAGGTATGAAATCTCCGTTGTGAGGATCATCTGGCTTCCCAGCCGATAAAGCTCCCGCTGCCTTCGAAAACGAAGTACATGTCGTGCACGCCTGTAATCTGAGCGGGCATCACGCATTCGCTTTTTTCTTCATCAAAGACGGCTTCGAACAGCGGAGCGCCGGCGGTATTGTCCAGATACATGCGGATCACGAGCTTTTCCTGAGTTTCGGCGAAAAGGCGGATATCCTTCGTTCCGGCAGCAAAATCCACGCCGCACAGCTGCGTCCAGTCGCCCGTATCGATATCGGTCACCTGTTTTCCGTCGCAGCTGATGCCGGCCTGCCTGGCCATTTCGCAGGCAGATACGGACCGGAACGGATCGAAGGCCTTGATCTGCGAGATTCCCTTCATCGTGCCCTTCACGCTCATTTTGCCTGAGGCGGAAACGGTGATCCTGTCAACCTGGGGGGAGCGGTAATTGCCGCTGATGCCCATGGCCTTTTCCACGGGCCGGTTGTGGTAGAACAGCAGCAGCTCCCCGCCGAACGAGGCGATGGAATGGTGATTGTTGCCGTACAGGCCGAAAAAGCGGCCCTGGTTGGGAAACAGTTCGCCTTCATAGGTGTAAGGGCCCAGCGGATCGTCCGCCGTCATATATTCTATGGCGCCGGAGGTCAGGCGAAGGGTGTTGCCCGTCGTCTGCCAGTTGGAACAGTAGCTGTACACGTACTTGTCACCGATCCGGTTGATGCCCGAATCTTCAAACAGGTAGGGAGCGTCGATCACCTGGGGCACGCCGTCAAGCGACAGCATGTCTTCCGCCAGCCTTACGATGCGGGCGGTGCCGGGCTCAGCTTCCTTTCCGGCGGGTACGCCGCCGCCGAAGGCCAGATAGCCCGTGCCGTCCTCGTCCACCATCACGGCGGGGTCGAACAGCCACACGATGTCCCGGCAGTTGGGGGTGATCCGGCTCACCAGCGCGTGGCCCAGCTCGTCCTTCCAGGGGCCTGTGGGAGAAGGCGCCGTGAGCACGCCGATGCCGTTTCCGCCGTTGCAGAAATACAGGAAGAACTTTTCCTCTCCGTCTACCGTCTTGTGGGCGGCGCAGGGCGCCCAGGAGTTGTTCGCCCATTTGGCGATCCCGTTTTTGCCTGCCGCCGGGATCAGGCCGTGATCCGTCCAATTGACCAGATCGTCCGAGGAGATCAGGCTGATGGAACGGATCTGGCTGTAACTGTTTTCCTTTACGTTTCCGCTCGCGTCGTATTCCGGGATGTCGTTGGTCATAAATACGTACACGCGCCCGTCATATACCATCACGCCGGGGTCCGCGCCGAAACGCTGGGTGTACAGAGGGTTGTTCTCTCCCTGCTTTTTATAGGACCGCGCAAGTTCCATGTCCGTTTCTCCTTCCGCCAGGCACGCCAGTATGGCCATGATGCCGAGTATCGCAAACGCAAGCAGTTTTCTGATCCGCTTCATGCGCTTATCTGCCTCCCTGCTGTGTGAAATAGCAGTTTTTATTATATCGGGGCGCCGGGAGCTTGTCAAATCTGCCGGGCCGGAAATCCTTTCCGGCCGGAACGAACTGATTGACTTACGCGGGCGTTTTTGTTATCATGTACGCGCGAAAACACAGCCGGAGAAGCCTATGAACTTTTTTTTCTGCGTACATCCCACCCGCGAAGAAGCGCGTGTACTGCACGCTGAGCTAAACGAGTACGTCTCTTCGCTCAGCGCGAAGGAAACGTTCGATCCTGCCCTGGCCGATTTTACCGTGGCGATCGGCGGGGACGGCACCGTGGTAGCCGCCTGCCGCCTGAGCGACGCGCCGGTGATCGGCATAAACGCCGGCACGCTGGGATATCTTGCGCGCATCGAGCCTCAGAACGCGAAGGACGCCCTTCTGGCCGTCATGAAGGGAGAATACGGCGTGGAGAAACGCATGACGCTCCTGTGCGGTCCTGCGGGCGGCGAAAAGACGACGGCCCTGAACGACGCGGTGCTTTCAAAGGCGGACGCGGGCGTGATCCGCTTTTCCGTCACCGTGGACGGCATCGAGCTGATGCGCTACACGGCGGACGGCATTATCGCCGCTACGCCCACCGGCTCGACGGGATATTCGCTGTCCGCGGGCGGACCGATCGTGGACCCGGCGGGCGAAAACATCATCCTTACGCCCGTTTCCCCTCATACCCTGATCAACCGTCCCATCGTGCTCTCGGCTCAAAGCAAAGTGACCCTCGTGTGCGAAACGGACGCGCTGATCTCCCTGGACGGCTCCGCCCGTCCCCTGAGCGCGGGATCGCCTTACGAGATCAGCCGCTCGGACAGGTATATGAGGTTCGTAACCTTCGGGCGGGAAAGCTTTATCGCCAGGCTGCGCAAAAAACTGAGCTGAAACGGCTCCCGGAACGCAGGCTGCTCTTGCGCGCAGAGGGGGCGTATGCTATACTTGCTGTACTTCAAAAACGGAGGAAATCATATGAAGATCGAAAAAGCCGATATTGCCCGCATGGCACAGGCCTACCGGGCCAATCCCGCCCTGCGCGCCGCGTCGCTTGCCATGGGCAGACAGAACCTGGACGAGATCATTTTCGATACCCAAAAAGCCCACGAAGGCCGCTTTCTGTTCAATCACGAGCTGGAGACCCTGCCGGTGACCAACCAAAAGAGTTCCGGCCGCTGCTGGCTGTTCGCGGCGCTCAACCTGTTCCGCGAGATCGCCAACAAAAGGCTGAACATGGAGCAGTTCGAGCTGAGCCAGAACTATATCGCCTACTGGGACAAGCTGGAAAAGGCCAATTACTTCCTGGATTCCATCATGAGGACCCTGGACCTGTACAAAGACGACCGGCTTGTGAACTACATCGTGGCCACGGGCATCCAGGACGGCGGACAGTGGGACATGATGGCCAACCTGGTGAAAAAATACGGTCTCGTGCCCAAGAGCGCCATGCCGGAGACCCACAAATCCTCCAACACCGGTTCCCTGAACCGCGCCATAAACGTGAAGCTCCGCCGGGCCGCCGCGATCCTCAGGCGGGAATATAAAAACGGCGCCGGGCAGGAAGCGCTCGAGGCCATCTGCCGGGATACCCTCACCGACATCCACGGCATGCTCACCGCCGCCTTCGGCGAGCCGCCGGAGGTATTCGATTTCGAGTACAAAGATAAAGACAAGAATTTCGTGCGCGTGGAGGGCATGACGCCCAAACGCTTCTGGGACGAATACATCGCCTTCCCCTTCGACGAATATGTGTCCCTGATCAATTCCCCCACGGACGACAAGCCTTTCGGAAAGGCCTACACGGTGCGCTTTCTGGGCAACGTGGTGGAAGGCGATCCCATCTGCTACCTGAACGTGGACATCGACACCATCAAAAAGGCCGTCATGACCACCATCGACAGCGGCGAAAGCGTGTGGTTCGGCTCGGACGTGGGCTGGTTCATGGACAGAAGCAGCGGCTGCCTGATCGACGACCTGACGGACTACGGTCCCATTTTCGGCGGCATGGAGTTCAAATGCTCCAAGGAAGACAAGCTGGATTACCGCATGAGCGCCATGGACCACGCCATGACCATCACCGGCTATCACGAAGTAAACGGAAAGCCCGTGCGCTGGAAGATCCAGAATTCCTGGGGCGACGAGCGCGGCGAAAAGGGCTATTTCATGATGACGGACGGTTGGTTCGACGATTACGTATACCAGGCCGTGGTGAAAAAGAGCCTGCTGAGCAAAGAGCTGCTCAAAGCGCTTGGCGAAGAAAAACAGGTGCTGGAGCCCTGGGACCCCATGGGAACGCTGGCGGACTGACAGCTGAGGCGATAAAACAAAATGATATTCATCCTGACCAGTGTCCTGTTCGGGATCGGTCTTGCGATGGACGCCTTTTCGGTATCCGCCGCCAACGGGATCCGCTTTCCCCACATGCCGGCAAAGCGTTCTCTGACGATCGCCGGCGCTTTCGGCCTGTTCCAGACCTTTATGCCGCTTTTGGGCTGGCTGTGCGTACACGCCGTGGCGGAAGCGTTTACCCGATTCCAGCGCTTCATTCCCTGGATCGCGCTTTTGCTGCTTTTGTATATCGGCGGCAAGATGATATGGGAAGGTCTGCGGGGAGAGGACGGCAAGGCGGAAGATAAACCGCTGGGCGGCACGGAGCTGCTGATCCAGAGCGTAGCCACGTCCATAGACGCGCTGTCCGTGGGCTTCACCATTTCGGAATACCGCTTTGCGCAGGCGCTGGCCGAATCAGCCATTATCGGCGCAGTCACCTTTGCGGTCTGTATGGCGGGCCTGTACCTGGGCAAGCGCATCGGCGCCCGCCTGGCCGGAAAGGCCTCGCTGGTGGGCGGTCTCATCCTGATCGCCATCGGCATCAAAATATGGGCAGAGGGCGTGCTGTAACGCCCTCTGCCTGCAATTTCATTATATCATCCAGACAGGCACGATATAATTCTGGCGGTCTATAGCAGTCAAATCGTTTCTCAGACAGAGCACAGCCCCGTTGCCTCTGGGAAAAGAGCTTTTGTCGAGTATTGCATTTACTTTTGACCAAAATCGTTTTTAATCGTATTTTAGCCAGATTCTGACAAAAGTCAGTAGTTTGCCTGTCTATTCGATCAAAGCAATCATTTCAGAGAGTTTGATTTACAGCAGTGGTTATTCTTCCGCTTCCAGCATTTCCACAAATTCGGTCAGCAGGTCTGAGTAGCGGCTTTCGTACACGCATTGCAGGGCGAGAGACACGTCGTCGGTGATGATGTTGTCCACGTTCCTGTCGATCATGTCACTGATGCCGTCCCGGGTGTTCACCGTCCAGGCGTAGATCTGCTTTCCGGCGTTGTGCACGCGCCTTATCAGGTTTCGGCTGGCGCTGGCGGTCTCCACGCTGTAATGGTCCGCGTATGCCAGGCGGCTGATGTTGCCGTAGGCGAGGGACGCCACATACACGGTGGGGATCTCTTCACTCAGTTCCTTCACGTTTTTGAGTACGCTGTACACCTGGGAGGCGATCACGCATCTGTCCTGAAAGCCGTACTGAAGGATCAGATCGACCGTGCTTTTTTCAAGATCCGTTTCGTGTCCCGTGGGCTTGAGCTCGATGTTCAGCCGCACGCCGGTCTCGTCGGCAAATTCGATCACTTCCGAAAGAAGGGGCACTTTTTCGCCCGCGAACTGCGCGCCGAAGCGGCTGCCCGCGTCCAGGCTTCTCACTTCTTCCAGGGTCATATCCCATATGTTGGCGTTCACGCCCGTGGTGCGCCGTGCGTTGGAGTCGTGCATCACCACGAGATGCCCGTCTTTCGTCTGCTGCACGTCCAGCTCCAGCCAGTCTGCGCCCAGCTCCTGCGCCGCGCGGAAGGCCGCCATGGTATTTTCGGGATACCCGGCGGAAGCCCCGCGGTGGGCGGTGATCTCCACCGTGCGGAGAAATTCGACGTTGGGATTGATGCGGTTGGAGCTTACAAGATGCCAAAGGGACAGAGCCGACAGGATCATGATGCCCAGGGCGCACAGGCAGATCAGGCGAAAACCCCGCCTGCGCTCAGGGCTTTTTTCTTTGGTATTTGCCGGAGCCGTGTCCTCTTCCGGCTGCGTCCTGCGCCCAAAGTACAGTTTTGCGGCGCAGCCGTAGCTGACCGGCGCGTTCAGGCCGAAGGCGATGAAAAGCGACACGATCACGGCGAGCCATACGGCGGAGCCCATGAAGCGCCTGAAGGTCAGCGCGCCCGAAAACAGCCTGACCAGGCCGTATGATGCTGTAACCAGCAGAAGCGCCGTAACGGCAAACAGAACGCTGAACAGCACCTGCGCAAGCAGCATTTCTCCAAAATCCCGGAGCAGATGCCCCCGGCTCAAGCGGCGGCTCTCCCTCCGGGCGTCCCGGCAGGAGCGGCCTTCCAGCAGAAAACAGGGAAATACGTAGAGCCTGCGCATCATCGCGGCGGATAAAAGCAGGATCAGCGCGCCCGCAAGGATCACGCTTGCTGTATGGGAAGAGACGAAACGGGACATAAAGCCCGGCAGCGACACGGTGGCCAGCACGGCGGACACCATGCCGATGCCGGTAAGGGGTGCCAGAAGCAGGATCACGCCGAGGATCGGAAGGTTTTTGATTTTCAGCGCCTTCAGCGCGCCTTTCACGGCGAAAACGGTGATCTCCGGTACGGATGCCCTGCGTCCCAGGAAGGAAGCGTCCGCCGTACAGATCACCGCGCCGATGTCGATCATAGAGAGAAACGCGGCCAAAACGGAAAGGGCGACGGCAAAAGCGACGGTCAGGGGGCTTTTTGCGAAGTAAAATAAGTTTTCCTTCGTGAGATAGGCATAGCCGCTCACCTTCATGGCAAGGTTCAGACAGCCCGTCAGAAGCGGAACGAAAAGCAGCGCGACCCCCAGGCGGTAGATAAGCTCAAAGGCCGCCAGATGCCCCCGGTTGTGCCTGAACAGGGAGAAAAAAGAAACGTGTCTGCGCGTTTGATCCATGCTCTTTTGCCGCCTTCGGATGATTGGATTTTTGGCGGCCGTCCTTTGGCCGCTCCGGTTCTGCGAGGATCAGCGGTTCAATTCGTCTGCGATCTCTCTGGGCTTTATGGTCATTTCGACCCACGCGGGCCGAAAACCGCTCTTTACGGCGTTTTTCACGGAACGGATGTTTGACCACGCTGAGCAGTAAAACGGCACTTTGCCCCGAAACAGGATCTCTTTTGCAAGCCGGCTGGTGAGCGCCGAGGCGACGCCCTTTCGTCGGCAGGCGGGCAGAACATCCACGCCGATCTGCCACATGGCTTCGCAATCCGCCGAGCAGGCCGCAAGGCCAACGAGCCTGCCAGAGTCGTAAGCGCCCACGCCCAAAATGTCCAGCTGCCTGCGGCTTTCGCACAGGGCGTTCTGCCACTCAGGGGTATACAGGTCTGAAAAATCACTTTGGCCCAGCAGGCGCGTTTCGTACGGACAGGGCAGATCCGGGATGCGGTCAACGTCAGGCAGAAAGTATTCCGCCATGAAGCAGATGCGGTGGCCGGTCTTTTCCAGCCGATCGGCAAGCCAGTTCATATTGGGGGTCTCAAAGCAGTGATAAAACTCAAATTTTGAGATATATTCGCTGATCAGGCCGTTCAGTTCGCCTGAAACAGCGGCTACGATATTGTTTCCGTAGGAAACGAGATCGGCCGAGATCGGCTCCTTCAGGTATTTCCGCGCCCCGCTTCCCAGGAGGAAAGGCCTGACGACGTTTATCTCCGCCAGATAATCCTCCGGAAGGCAGCCCGTGTCTTCCGCGGACTGCCTTTGCGCGATATATAAAAGCTCTGCGTTGGTCAAGGCTGTTCGTCCTCTGTCTTTTTTTAGGATTCTATCACATCCGTGCCGAAAGCGTCAACGGCTTTTGTGCCGGATTCATACCGGAAAATGTGAAAAACGCGCTACGGTTGCCCAAACGGCATAAAGATGGTATAATAGGCGAAAAAAGGGCATCAGCCGCTTCGGGAGGAAAAGAGTATGAAGATATCCATATCGCCGGAACACGGCATCGCCGCGGGGCTGAGCGTGGGCGAGAGCCTGAAGACCGTAAAGAGCGCAGGTTTTGACGGCATCGACCTGAGCTTCTGCCAGTATATGAACGAGCCGGAAAAACTGCTCACCGCCGAGTGGACCCGGAACGTGACCGAAAAGGCGGCCCTGGCCCGGGATGCGGGGCTTGAGATCGCCCAGGGACACCTGCCCTACTATCCCGGCCACCTCGACAACCCGGGCGACGGCAGCGCGAAGGCCTTCGGCGAAACATGGCTCCCCATGTACGAGCACGCCCTGGCGGCAGCGGACAGAACCGGCTGCAAAACAGTGGTGGCCCATCCCATGTACACGTTTGAAGGCTTTGAAAAAACGGTGGAGAACAACGTTTATATCATCGACAAGATCCTGCCCATCCTAAAGCAGACAGGCATACGTCTGGCGGTGGAAAACACCTTCGTGAGGCGCAACCGGCAGTATATGTCCTGCTCCATCGAACTGGCCGAGACCATCGCCGCCATCGCAGACGGCGTAAACAGCCCATATGTGGGCGCCTGCATGGATACGGGCCACGCCAATATCTTCCGCTTCGACATATGTGAGTTCGCCCGCAAGCTTGCTGGCCGCCTGTTCTGCCTGCACGTGAACGGCAACGCCGGCGAAGACGAGCACGCCGTGCCTTTGACCATATCCGGCTGGTGCGAGCGGATGGACTTTGCCGCTTTCTCCCAAACGCTTTCGGAGATCGGCTATACGGGATGGTATAACCTGGAGGTATCCGGCGGCCGTTTCCCTGCCTGCGCCGCGCGCCCGTTTTACGAGTACGCCGCCTGTGTGGCCCGCAGCCTCGCGGACCTGGTAACGTGACGGGGGCTTTGACAAAGAGCCCGCGCCTGAGTATAATGGCAAAATCCCAGCTGTCACAAACTACGGAGAATAGGCAGGAAAGATGAGCGGCCTGATTTCAGAGATTTCGCCTGTGGCGTCGGTGATCATATCCATCGCGCTCATGCTGAGCTGCGGTTTTTTGCTCACGCGCCTTACGAAGCCTCTGGGCCTGCCGGACGTGACGGCGTATATCGTGACGGGCATCCTGATCGGCCCGTACGTTTTCGGGCTGATCCCGAAGGAGTTCGTAAAGGGCACGGAGTTTTTGCCGGACGTGGCGCTTAGCTTCATCGCCTTCTCCACAGGGCAATTCTTTAAACTGGACGTGCTGAAAAAGAACGGCGCGAAGGTCATTCTGATCACGCTGTTCGAGGCGCTGGCGGCGAGCCTTTTGGTATTCGTGCTCACGTACCTGATTCTGGGCCTGAGCCTCGCGTTTTCCATCGTTCTGGCGGCGCTGGCCTCCGCCACCGCGCCTGCTTCCACCATGATGACCATACGCCAGACCCGAGCCAGGGGCGATTTTGTGAACACGCTTCTGCAGGTGGTGGCGCTGGACGACGTGGTGAGCCTGGTAGCCTATTCCATCGCCATATCCGTGGCGGTCGCCTCCCTGTCCGGCGGCAAAGTGGACGTGGGCAACATCCTTCTGCCCCTGGCCGCCAACGTGGCGGCGATGATCGTGGGCGCGCTGTTCGGCGTGGTGATGAGCGCGCTGCTCAAAAAACGTTCCACGGACAACCGGCTGATCATGGCCATCGCGCTTCTGTTCGCGTTCTGCGGCCTGTGCGCCCTGGCGGATATTTCGCCGCTTTTGGGCTGCATGAGCATGTCGATGGTTTACATGAACATCACCGACGACGACAAGCTCTTCAAGCAGCTGTCCTACTGGTCGCCCCCGCTGCTGCTTCTGTTTTTCGTGCGCAGCGGCGTAAATTTTGACCTGAGCATACTCGTGTCGCGCCAGACGGGCATGGGCGGCGCACCGCTGCTTCTGATCGGCATACTGTACTTTATCGTAAGGATCCTGGGCAAGTATATCGGGGCCTATGCAGGCTGCCGGCTGGTGAAAAAGGATAAAAAAGTCACTGACTACCTGGGCCTGGCGCTGATCCCGCAGGCGGGCGTAGCCATCGGCCTTGCGGCCCTGGGCGCGCGCACCCTGGGAGAAAACGGCGGCAGTATGCTGGAGACCATCATCCTTTCGTCTTCGGTGCTGTACGAGCTGATCGGCCCGGCCTGCGCCAAGGCGGCGCTGCACCTGTCCGGCTCTTATTCAGACAGGATCGAGGACCTGGTGGACGTGAGCGAAACGAACGAAACCGGCGCGCAGAAGAGCGAGACGGAGCTTTTGATCGAGCGTATCCACGCCATACAGAAGACCCTGCCCGTCCATTCCGCCAATGAAAACGAAGAGGCGTTCACCAGCGCCGCGGAGGAGTATTACGCCTCCTTCCAGCGCACCCGTGACGCGCGCAAGCGATTCAGGAGGTAGCATCCGATGAGGGAAAGTCTGATCGTGATCATGAAGATCGTCATGGCCATCGTGGCAGGCGCTGTGGTGGGCTGGGAAAGGGCCAGCAAACGCCATTCCGCGGGCCTGCGCACGTTTATGGTGGTCACGCTGAGCACCGCCGTGGTGATGATGCTGGAGGTATACCTGCACGAGACCTACGGCGCCGGCTTCTTTATCCTGTCGGCGGCGGCGGTGATCGCCGTTTCCAGCGTGGCGGTCAACTCCATCTTTTTCAGCGCCAAAAACCAGATCAAGGGCCTCACCACTTCCGCCACGCTCTGGGCCTGCGGCGCCATCGGCTTAACGATCGGCGCGGGGTACTACCTGGTGAGCGCGGTGGCGCTGGTAGGCCTGTACGTTACCATATCCCTGATGCCGCCCATCGAGGAATACCTCAAAAACCGCTGCAACCATTTTGAGGTGCAGCTGGAGCTTACCAGCTCCACCTCCCTTCCGGATTTTGTGGCCACGGCCCGGGAGCTGGGCATGCGCATAGATGAGATCGAGCTGAACCCCGCCTACGTCAATACGGGCCTGAGCGTGTACTCCGTGGCGCTTACGATCATCAGCGGGGAACTGAAAAAATACAAGACCCACAAGGAGATTATCGAGGCCCTGGGGAGCCTTGAATACATCCGCCACATCGAAGAAATGAAATAAAACCAGACATCCGTCCGACAGGAGAGAAACATCATGCCAAACACGAAGATTTCCGCAGACAGGGTAAAAAACCACTGGCAGTATTCCAAAACGATCTACATTTTCGGCACGATCGCCGCGGTCATGCTGGCGGCGCTCATCTTCACCATTGCCACCAACCGCACGCCGCCCAACCAGTACGCCGTGGGCATCGCGCTGGTGCGCTCCTACAGCAACACCGAAAAACTGGAGGAAGACAGCGCCGAACTGCTCAGGCGCGGGCAGGCATACGACGAAACTTTGCAGAGCGTGTCCTTTATGTCCATCATGTACGACGGCACGGTGAACAACGACGGCGGCGCGGGCGCGCAGATGTACACGCTGCACCTGAGCGTTGGCGAAAACGACATCTTTGTGCAGACGGAGCAGATGACGAAGGACCTGATCGACCAGGGCTTTTGCGTGCCGCTGGAGGAGCTGGACGCCTTCGAGGAGTTCACCAGGCGCTTTCCCGACGTGCCCGTGCTGTGGGATTATGATGCCGAGACCAAAGCGAAGATGGAACAGGACGCGGCTGAGAACGGTGAAGACGCTCCGGAACCGGATGCCGAGAAGCACGCCTACGCCGTGGACATCTCCGGCCTGACCGGCTTTATCGAAAGGCAGTCCATGGACAACCGCGGCATGTACGCCTGCATCATCGGTTCCAGCGCCAACCCGAACACTTCCATGTACGTCCTGGGCCAGATGTTCGACCTCTTCGCGCCGTCTGAAGCGGAAGAAGCGGCAGACGGGCAGAACGGATGATCCGGCAAAGTACCCGCGGCCCCGTAAAAAGCTCGGCGGCGCTGATGCTGGTGACCGTGTGCGTGCTCGGCCTGATCGCCGCCGATAAGCTGATGGGATTCCTGGCCCGCAGGGGTCTGATCGGAAATACCATGGGCGCGGTCATCATATGGGCGTTCGTGATCGCGATGTTCTGGTTTGTGCTAAAGCGCTACTGCCTGGCCAGCGTGTATGAGCTGGACGGCGTAAAGCTGGTGTTCAGCCGCATATACTTCAGGCGTCCGCGCCCGGAGGAGGTCGTGTTCCTGCGGGAAGCGGTGTATTTCGGGGACGCGGATAAATGCCGGCACGCCGTGACCAGTACCCGCCGCTTCACCTCCGACCGCAGCGGATACGCCGTGCAGGCCCTGGTGTACAGGCGCGAAAACAAGTACTGCCGTATACTGTTCAATCCGAATGAGGAAATTTTCGCGCGGCTCAGGGAGAAGCTGAAATAGGAAATAGGAAAGAGAAAAGAGGAAATCAGATACTTGGGTTTTCCCAATAAACTGATTTCCTCTTTCTTGTGTGCATTATGAAGGGAAGAGATTTCCTCTGCATCAGCAAACTATTAACTCCTCACTCCTACCTCCACACTCCACACTTATCCAAATTTCCTCTTTTCCCTATTTCTCCCTTCGTCCCATCCATCCGGCGAGGGAGAGGGAGCGCAGCGTGAGCGGGCCGCATTCCACCAAAAGCAGCAGGATCATAGAGGGGATCAGCTTCCATCCGCCCAATACCGCCGAAAACAGGGTGATGAGATTTCTGCACATGAATCCGGCTCCCAGCACGCACAGCACGGTGGACGCCAGAAACACCGCGCGGCCAAAGCGGGGAGCGTGCCTGACCAGGGCAAACGTGCCCAGCAGGTACGCAAGCGCCATCACCGCGGCTTTCACCAGGAACGGCGAATAGAAGCCCGTATCCATCTTCATCGCTTTGGCGGTCAGAACGGCGATCAATGCCGTCAGGACCGTATAGAGCGAGAACACGCATATCTCCATCATGCCGGAAACGCTTCTGCCTTCCGGCGTGCTTTTGCCTGGTGTTTTCTTCGCGGCGGTCAGCACCAGAAGAAGCACGTCCAGAAGCAGCATCAGGGGAAACAGCACGTATCCGAAGCGGAAAGGCTCGAGCCAGTCGAAGCTGCTGCCGAACCCGTCAAAGATATCGCCGAACCCGTCCATAAACACGTGGTACATCACGTTGATGATCAAACCCGCCAGCAGGCTCAGGCAGGAAAACAAGATCGCCTTGCGTTTGTTCTTTTTCATGAGGCTCACTTCCTTTTCGGCTTGTTACAGGGAAAGGGTCCCGTTCGCGGGCAAATCCTGGCGCCTGGCGGCGATGTCCCAGGTGAGCACCGAAACGGTGGCCCAGCCTTCGGCGCATTTCACGCTGTCGCTTTCCGGCGGGAAGAACTGTTCGTTGGGGCCGTCGTCTAAAAAGTAATAGGTGTTTTTGTAATCGCTGACGAACTCCTGATACATGGCGTCGGTCAGAAATTCCGGACCCAGCGTCTGGGTAAAGTACACGCCCCGGAAGGGCACCTGGCAGGGCACGTTCAGGCTGTAGATCTCGCCGCGCCTGAGCGGATGGTCCACTGCCCAGCGCACCAGCTTTTCCGCCAGGGACGAAGCCAGGCTGTAGTCGTTGGAAACGAAGGAGTTCAGGCTCACCGCGATGGACGGGCAGCCGGCCATGGAGGCCTCCATGGCGGAATTCACGGTGCCGGAGTATATGCACGCGCCGCCCAGGTTGGGGCCCCGGTTTACACCGGAGATGCATGCGTCGGGCCTGTCGTTCCTGAGCAGGTACAGGCCCAGGCGCGCGCTGTCCACGGGCGTGCCGTCCACGGCCCAGCCCCTGGCGCAGCCCAGGGATATCTCTTTTGCGCGCAGCGGCTGCGTGATGGATATGCCGTGGGACGCGGCGCTTTTTTCCCGGTCCGGCGCGCAGATGCTTACACGGTGTCCGCTTTGGGTGAGGTATTCGGCCAGCTGGCGGATGCCCTCTGCCTGATAGCCGTCGTCGTTGGTGAGAAGTATGTGCATAGGGCCTCCCCGATAAACAATAAGAGACACCCTACCGGATGTCTCTGAACACCTCCATAGGGAATCGAACCCTAGTCTTCGCCGTGAGAGGGCGACGTCTTGACCGCTTGACTATGGAGGCAGAATGGCTGGCGAACTAGGATTCGAACCTAGAATGAACGAGTCAGAGTCGTTAGTGTTGCCGTTACACCATTCGCCAAGAGTGTCAACCGAGCACAACGTGCCCGACCGACGTAGGATATTATACGCATTGCGGCCGGCTTTGTCAAGAAAAATCGAATCAGAACGCCGTTTTTTACACATTTTAACACTCGATCCCGGACCATATCGTTTTCAGATCCCGAATTTGAGATCGGGAACGGAAAACACTTTCTCTGAAACGCGCATTCGTGATATAATACATACGGAATGCTTTAGTTGTCTGCCCTCTACCTCCGGCGGTCCTGCCGCCGCATCCGGAAGGAGAAAAAGTATGGTTCAGTTCAGGAGTGCCGCCGGGGAGCGTCCGGTGCGGCTGAGCGAAGAGACCCGGCTATTTGCCTGGGAATCCCTGAATGGCAAATACGGCCGGGAGCTGAACGCCAGTGATCACCTTACCCTGTCCCGAAAGGATACCCAGGGCCTGTCGGATTACCAGATCTACGATCTGCTCATATCCAAAATCGCCCGGGAAGCGCCGGTGCGCGTGATCCCCGGCGAAATGCTGGCGGGCAGCGCCACGCTCAAGGCCGCATCCAGGCATATCATCCCCGTGCTGTACGAGGACGGCGAAATGATCATGCCGGGTGTCAGCCATACAACGCTGGGCTTTGACCGCGTGCTGCGGGAAGGCATAGACCGTTATGAACAGCGCGTCCGGAAGAGGCTCAGGATGGAATGCACGCCGAAGCAGCGCGAGTTTTTGCTTTCGCTTCTGCACGTGATCGATGCCATGCACGTATGGCACGTCCGCTATATGGAAGCCATCTCGGACCCGGAGGAAAGGGAAGCACTGAAAAACGTTCCTTTTCAGCCGGCGCGGTCTTTCCGGGAGGGCCTGCAGAGCCTGTGGTTCACATTCGCCTTTACCAGGCTGATGGGCTGCTGGCCCGGCATCGGAAAAGTTGACCGGATGCTGGAAAAACTGTATCAGGCGGATAAAGCCTCCGGCAGGATCACCGAGGACCAGGCCCGGGAGCTGCTGGCACATTTCTTCATCAAGGGCTGCGAATGGGTCACGCTGGACGTGTGCGGCAGCGGGGACGGCCAGCACTACCAGAACATCGTGCTTGCCGGCCTTGACGCCGAGGGACGTGAGACCGCAGGCGACGTGACCAGGCTGATCCTGGAGGTGGTGGAGGAGCTGCCCATCGGCGACTATCCGATCGCGGTGCGTATGAGGCCGGATTCCCCTGCGTGGCTCACGGAGCTTGTCGCCCGCGTGATGCGCCACGGAAGCGGCGTATGCTCTCTGTACAACGAAAACCTGGTGATCAGAAGCCTGGAAGAATACCACTATCCCCACGAGGAAGCCGTGGAGTTTGCCAACGACGGATGCTGGGAAGTGCAGATCCCCGGCAAGACACGCTTCCGCTATAAGCCCATGGACGCCTATATCCTTCTGCAGCGGGACGTACTGCATCTGTTTGACGGTGAAAAAGTAGACTATCCCTGCTTTGACGACCTGCTGAAGGCCTGCTTTGACGCCATGGACAAAGACATGGAGAAATTCCACCGCATGGCGGATTCGGAGTACGACCAGGACCGGCCTGCGAGCGTGTTCGCGCTTCTGGAAGACGGCTGCATCGAAAAGGCCAAAGATTACTTTGGAGGCGGCCCGGTATATAACGTGTATTCACCCCATTACGGCGGCCTGCCGGACATGGCCAACGCGCTCATCGCCATCCGGACTGCGGTGTACGAGCAGAAGATCCTTACGCTTTCCGAATATGTCGATATCCTACGCCGCGACTGGGAAGGGGCCGAGCCTTTCCGCCGGCGCCAGGAAGCGCTGAAGGGATACTTCGGCAACGATTCCAAAGAGGCGGACGAGCTGTGCGGCCTGCTGGTTAAGCACTTTATAGACCTTGCCAGGGCTGTTCATATACGAAACGGCATCCTCCGTCCGCCGGGGATCTCCACCTTCGGCAGGCAGATCGACTGGAAAGACTGCCGCGGCGCCCATGCCCAGGGAAAAAAGAACGGCGAGATCCTGTCGGGCAACCTGAATCCCGCCCCGGGCACGGACCGGGAGACGGCGACGGCCATCATCCGCTCCCACTGCTCGGCAGACCTGTCACGCCTGACCTGCGGCACCGCCCTGGACATCAAGCTCGATCCCTCCTGCGCCCGGGGCGAAGAGGGTCTGGCCGGCATCCAGGCCCTGATCCGCGGTTTTCTGGCGCTGGGCGGCTTTTTCATGCAGATCGACGTGATCGACAATTCTGTTTTGCTGGACGCCCGCGAGCATCCGGAAAAGTATCCCACGCTGGCCGTGCGCATATCAGGCTGGTCGGCTCGCTTCGTGACCCTGGACGAAAACTGGCAGCGCATGATCATCGAGCGCACCGCCATGGGGAACCTTTGATGCAGGGGATCGTTACAAACATACAGCGGCTCTGCCTGCACGACGGGCCCGGCCTGCGCACGACGGTGTTTCTGAAGGGCTGTCCGCTCAGATGCCGCTGGTGCCACAATCCCGAAACGCAGCTTATCCGTCCGCAGCCTTTGGTTCATACGGAAAAGTGTTTGGGCTGCGGCGCCTGCGAAAGCGCGTGCCCGCAGGGCTGCCACCGCATGGAGGGCGTCCGCTTTGACAGCGCCAGATGCGTTTTCTGCCTCCAGTGCGCGCGCACGTGCCCTGCGGGGGCCATCGAGATCTGCGGAGAAACCTGGGAGCCAGGCCCCCTGGCGGAAGCGCTGGCGCGCGACAAGCCGTTTTTCGGCGAAAGCGGAGGCGTTACCCTGAGCGGGGGCGAACCCACGATGCAGGCGGATTTCGTGCTTGCGCTGATGGACGAGCTCCGCTCGCGGGGCGTAAATGCAGCGCTGGAGACCTGCGGCGCTTTTCCTAAGGAGCTTTTGGAGGACCTGCTGATCCGCACGGACCATTTCCTGTGGGACGTGAAGGATACGGACCCAAAACGCCATCTGCAGAATACCGGATATCCCCTTGAACCGATCCTGGAAAACCTCCGCATGGCCTGCGCCGCGGGAGCGGATGTGTGCGTAAGGGGCATCATCGTAAACGGCGTCAATGCCGAAAAAGAGCACGCGCGCAGGCTGGGCGCGCTGGCCCGGGACGCCGGAGCAAAGGACGTAAGGCTTCTGCGCTTTCATCCGTACTACAGCGCGAAGCTCGTTCGCATCGGGCGGCCCGGGGAAGCCATGGGACAGGAATACATGCCCTCCGATGAGACCATGGCCGATCTGGAACAGGCCATGCGGGAAGAATTCAGCTTTCGCGCATGATCTGAGCAGCTGAAGAGGCATGACAGGGGAAAAAGGTCGCTTTTCAGCGGTTTTCGTTTCCTTCTTTTTCCTACTTGCACCTTGAAGCCGGGAGTGGTATAATTCACATACTACAGCAAAATGGAGGGGAAGTGCTTTGAGCGTAAAAATGCGCGTGGACGTGAAAGTCCGTAAGCTGCGCTTCAAAAGTACCTATGTGTACTTTTGTGTCTACACGCCCGAAACGGTAAAGATCAAATACCGCGTCGCGTTCATCGGCTCTCCCGTGTGCGATACCCTTGCGTTTAACCAGCTCTGCCGCGATATGGCGGGCAAAGGCTGCCTGTGCGTCAGCATCGACCTTCCCGGTTTTGGAAACAGCTCGGTCATGGCTGAGCAGACCAACGCCTACCGTGCCCAGATCATCTGGGGCATACTGGACGATGTGGATTTTGGCCGGAACGAAGATCTTGGCAAATGGCATCTGGTGAGCCACGGTTCCAGCTGCGGCACCGTGCTGGAAATGACGCGCACACAGCCAAACAGCGTGCTGAGCCGCACCCTCATCGCCCCGGTATCCCACCGCTTCGGCTTCACCAGCCACGAATACCGCATGAGCGGCCTGCGCAAATGGTTTTACCGGCAGGTATACAACTATTATATCGAGGACAGAGGGCGCTTTAACGACAAGCTGAAAACCGTTTTCGGCTACGAGCTGCCCAGGGAACGCGCGGATAAACTGTACGAGCAGTTCAGCAGTCCGGGATTTCTGGAAACGATGATCAAGCTTCTGGAGAACGGGTTTTATATCAACGAAGGCGCTTTCGACGTGAAAGGCCCCCTGATCCTGATTTACGGCTCCAGAGACCCGTTCCGCGCCGATACGTATGCCATGGTGCGGGCGCTGGACGACCCGGAACGGGCTCACGGCCACCGCCTGGACCAGCCGCTGGAAAACTATCAGCGAAAGCGCGAATACATGGAAGTGCATCAGTTGCCTGCGGGCCACGTTCCCATGGGGGATAAATACAAAACCCAGCAGGCCGACAAAGATGCCACGTTCAACGCCGCCATCATGCAGTTTCTGCTGGGCTTGATGATGGAACTGGACGGAACGGTCAAGACCGTAAAAAAGAAATAAAAAGGATCTGCTGCCGCGCTTTACTGCGCGGCGTTGCATATCAGGCGGCGCGCAGCTTAAAGACGCGCGCCAAATCGCAGAAAGGAAAACTCGTATGAAAAAAACATTCTTGTCTTTGCTTCTTGCTGCCGCCATGCTGCTTTCGATGAGCGTTCTCGGCGAAATGAACGATCCCGAAGCTTTGCTCGGCGAGCCCATGCTGGACTTCACCGTGACTACCATCGAGGGTGAAGTGTTCACGCTTTCCGAAGTGCTTGCTTCCAAAAAAGCCGTGATGATCAACCTGTGGGCCACCTGGTGCGGGCCCTGTGAGATGGAGTTTCCCTTCATCCAGGAGGCCTATGAACTGTACCAAAACGACGTGGAGATCATCGCCCTGTCCGTGGAAAAGAATGACACGGATGAGGTGCTTGCATCCTACGCGCTTTCCCACGGCATGACCTTCCCCGTTGCGGGTGGAACTGAGACCGGGCTGAGAGAGATGTTCGTCACGGAAGGCATACCGACCACTGTGCTGGTGGACCGTTTCGGCAATATCGTTCTCATCGAAGTGGGTGCACAGACCTCCGCCGATCCTTTTACTGCCGTTTTTGATGTACTGACTTCTGACAGCTACGATCAGACCGTGATCCTGAACGGCTTTCCCAGGCCGAAGCCGAGCGCGAAAGGCAGCGACGCAGGGCTTATGGCGCAGGCCGTCGGAATGCCCGTGTCCGTATCCGATGACGAGTATATGTGGCCCTTTGAGGTGAACGAGAAAAACGGAAAGGCCTGCATCTCGGCCACGAACGCCGGCCGCAACGAAAGCTGCGCCGAAGTGCTTCTGATCACGGACGCCCGGGAGGGCGACGCCCTGCGCTTTGGCGCCTGCGTATCCAGCGAGAAGGCCTTCGACCGTTTCAGCGTATGGCTGGACGGGGAGCGCGTAAAGGGCTTCTCCGGCGAAACGGATTGGTTCACCTACGCGATCAGGCTCCACGAGGGCGAGAACAGGATCGCGTTCCGCTACGAAAAGGACGCCATGGACGGACACGGGGATGACACTGTGTACCTGGCGGAATTCGAGCTGCTCTCGGGAGAAGACGCTTCAAAAGTGCTGGAAGAAATCTCCGCGTATCCATATGCCGAGAAGACGGAGATCTTCCTTTTGAACGAGAACGCCAGGGAGATCCGTTTTCTGGACGAAAACGGCTCCGAGGACACCATCGACATGCTGATCGGCGCGGACCTGAAATACTATATACTCAACGACGACAGCGCCGTTCTGAACGCCGCCATCGCCGAAGGGACCGATCCGGAATATGTGCTGGTCTATTCCAACTGCGACGGCAGCAGCTGGAGCGCGGACGATTTTCTGAACGGCTCCTTCGTGGGCATGGTTGATTCCATGGAAGCAAGCGGCTATCCCTACTCCATGTTCATCCTTTACAGCGACCTGGACGTGCTGGACGGCATCGTCGTGATGGTGGACGAGATGAACGCCAACGCGTTTGAGGAAGAGCTGAACGGGTACGGCGCGGAACTGCATTACGTGTACGCGGACGGCGGCGAAAGGGGTTCGGACGAACTGGCCGGCGGTTCGTTTGGAAAAGGGACGGTCACATATACCGCGGTGTTTGTGGACCAGAACGGAGAGCCCGTGCCGGGCTGCATCGTAAACTTCTGTACGGACGAGATGTGCGTGCCCGCCATCGCGGACGAAAACGGATACGCCGTGTTTGAAGGCCTGCCCATCACCTATCACCTGCAGGTGATCAGGGTACCCGACGGATACGAATACGACACCGCCCAGGAGCTTTTCGTCTCCGCGGAAGAAGACGACGAGATCGTGTTCACGGTAACGAAGAAATAAAAACGACGGCATCCGCGATTCCCGCGGATGCCTGTTCAGCAGGATATGAAAAAAGAAAAAAAGGCGCCGAGTATCTGGAACACGGTCTTCAGTGTGCTTTTGGCGGCCCTGTGCCTTGGGCTCATGGGGGCGTGCGTATACATTTACCGGGCGGGAACGGCGCCCGGTGTGGACGTGCTTGACAGGCAGGCGCATTTTGCCCTGGCCGCGAAGAAGGTCTGCTCTGCCGCCCTGCCCTTTGCGCTTCTGACGCTTTTGTGCGCCCTGGCGGCGGGTTTCCTGGGCGGCAGGGCAAAGGAAAAGCACTTTTCTTCCATGTCGGCGCGCGCAAAGAAAATGCCGGGTCCTGAAAAGAAGCTGTCCGGGTACGCGTACGTTTTTGTGTACGCGCTCGCGCTGGTCCTGATCCTTCTGGGAATACTGAACGGCGGGCTTCGGGACGTTCTGATCAAAGCTGTCAACATTTGTACGGAGTGCATCGGCCTTGGCTAAGATCGCAGACTGGTTCCGCCGCCACGCGCCGGACAAAAGAAAACTCATCCAGCTGTACGCGGCGGTTTTGTACAATGCCCATGTGAAGGGCTTTATCACGGGACAGATCTACACAGGGAAGTTCAAGAGCCTGTGCGTTCCGGGACTCAACTGCTATTCCTGTCCCGGCGCGGTGGGCGCCTGTCCCCTGGGCGCGCTGCAGAACGCCCTGGCCGCGTCCACAAACCGCGCTCCCTTCTATGTGCTGGGCATCCTTCTGGTATACGGCATCACGCTGGGACGCACGGTTTGCGGCTGGCTGTGCCCGGCGGGATGGATGCAGGAGCTTATTTACCGCCTGCCCACGCCCAAGATCGGAAAAAGCCGCTTCACGCGCGCGCTGAGCAAGCTGAAGTATTTCATCCTGGCGGCACTGGTGATCGCGCTGCCCTTATGGAACGGCCTTAAGGGACTGCCCCTGCCCGCCTTCTGCAAGTACATCTGCCCCGCGGGCACGCTGGAAGGCGCGGTGGCGCTTCTGATCCATCCCGCCAACGGCGACAGGCTGTCCATGCTGGGGCTGCTGTTCACGGTGAAGCTGATCGTACTGATCGGCCTTATACTGTTTGCGGTATTCGTGTACCGGGCGTTCTGCCGGTTTGTATGTCCGCTGGGCGCCATATACGGCCTGTTCAACCGCTTTTCCCTTCTGGGCGTAAAGGTGGAAACATCAAAGTGCACCTCATGCGGAAGATGCGTGCATACCTGCAAAATGGACGTAGCGCACGTGGGAGACCGCGAATGCATCCAGTGCGGTGAATGCGTACGGCAGTGCCCTGAAAAGGCGATACGCTTTAAAGCCGGCAAATGGACGCTCATGGGCCCGGAGATAAAAACAGATGAAGAAAGAATGCAGAAAGCTTAAATTGGCCGCCTGGATGCTGGCCCTTGCCGTCCTGGCGCTTACGCTGGTGTTTGTCAATCTGCCGGGCACCGCGCCCGCGTTCGCCCCGGACCCGCAGCCGGCGGAAGACGACGGCATACCCGTGGGGAGCCAGGAGGGACAGCGGGCGCCGGACTTTACCCTCTCCACCGTGTACGGAGAAAACTGGCAGCTGTCCGCCATGCGAGGCAGGGCGGTCATCATCAACCTGTGGGCCACATGGTGCAATCCCTGCGTAAAGGAACTGCCGTATTTCCAGACCGTGGCGGAAAAGTACCCTGACGACGTAGCGGTGCTGGCCATCCATTCGGACCTCGTCACCGACGACGTGAAGGCGTTTTTGGATAAACGGGATTTTACGCTGCCCTTCGCGGTGGACGAAAGCGGCGAAGTGATAACCTCCCTCGGCGGCTCGGTGATGCTGCCCCAGACGATCGTGATCGACAGAAGGGGCGTGATCACCTACAACCAGGCGGGCAGCGTTGACCTGGAAAGGCTCACGCTGCTGGCGGAAGCGGCGATGGGAGAATAATGCCCGCAGAGAACCAGGCGCCTGACCGGGGCTTGCCATTTGGCAGGGGACGTTGTATAATAAAAGCGGCTCAAACGGCGAAAAACGGATGCGTTTCAGTTTTGCCGGCAGCCGGGAGGTAAGAATATGAATTACTGCATGAAATGCGAACATGTTTTTGAAGGAGAAAGCGAATGCCCTTTCTGCGGCAGCAAAAAAGTGCGCGCGCCGCAAAACGAAGACCTTTGTTTTCTCACTGAGAAGGGCAGCATGTGGAGCGAGATGCTCTCCGACGTGCTTATGCAAAACGGCGTAAAGTTCTTAAAGCGCGGCAACCTCGGCGCGGGCCTGGCCACCATGGTGGGACGGGTGCTGGAAAGCGACCGCTTTTACGTGACGTACGAGGATTATGCGGCCGCCTGTGAGATCGTTAGCGAGCTGTTCAGCGGCGAGAGCGGCGAACCCGTGGAAAACGCGGACGAAACGGAAGCGTAAGCGCACGAATAAGCATCTGAATGAAAACGGAGGGGCTGTCCCCTCCGTTTTCGGTTGACGTCGTTTTGTGGCTATTGCTCCCTCCGCGCAAGGTATTCCTCCCGCAGCATGCCGTATACGATCACGTCGTCCGGGCCTTCGTCCGTATACAGGTGGCGGCGCAGAACACCCTCCTTCACAAAGCCCGCGCGCTCGTACAGATGTACGGCGCGTTGGTTTTTAAAGGCGCATTTCAGGTACAGGCGCTGATAGCCTTTCTGCAAAAATGCGTAATCCAAAAGCAGCTTCAGGGCCTGAAGGGCGTATCCCCTGCCGCGGGCGCCCGGCAAAAGCACCAGGGCCAGCTCGGCCTTTTTTGCGCGCCCGTCCGGAAGCAGCAGGCTGCATTCGCCCAGGTATTCGCCCGTGTCCGCAAAAGAAACGGCAAAGCGTTCCCCGGTGAATTCGCCGTCCAGCTGGAGGGCGATCCTCTCCTTTGCGTCTTCCAGACTTACGGGGTTTTCAAATCCCCCGCCGAGATAGCGCACGGTATCTTTGTCGTTCATCCAAAGGCACACGCGCGGCGCGTCCTCAAGGCGCAGGGGACGCAGAACGATGTCCGCCATGCTTTATTCTGCAAGCAGCGCGCCGTACGCCGCGGCTGCCTTCGGGCAGCCCTTCACGGCGGCGCGGCCCGGGTATACCCGAAGCAGGGCTTCGGTCTTCTCCTCGTCGTGCCCTTCGATGCACAGCGGGAGCTTGGTATAGGAAGCCAGCTCCAGGATCTGCTCGCAGGTGAATTCCTCGTCCGATACCGTGAGGATGGTTGTATCTTCGTCGGCGTCGTACGCGTCCTCGGGATCGCTGATGGTCTCTGGACATTCGAGCGCGGAAAGGGCGTCAAAGCTTTCCCGGGCGGAAGAAAGATACTGCTTTTGCTCAATGGCGGCGGGCGGCGTTTTTTGGGTAAGCGGCTTCATCAGGCGGATATGCTCGGGGGTGGTGCCGCAGCAGCCGCCGATCAGTCCCGCACCCGCGTCCGTGATGCGCTGCATGCCCGAAAGCATGCGCTCGGGGCCGAAGGGATAAGTCACACTGCCGTCCGGGTGCGTTACGGGCAGGCCGGCGTTTGGCTGCACGGCGATGGGCAGGCAGGTGATCTTCCGCGCGCGCTCCACGCAGGCCGTCAGTTCGTCCGGGCCCACGGAGCAGTTGAAGCCGAAAGCCGCCGCGCCCGCTGCCTGGACCGATACCGCGCAGGCCTCCAGGCTGGCTCCGGTGAGGGTGCGGCCCTTTTCGTTCACGGAGAAGGAAACGATGGCCTCCAGGCCCGCCTTTCTGGCGGCGAGGCAGGCGGCGCGGGCTTCCGCCAGATCCGTCTGGGTCTCGATGAAAGCAAAGTCCGCGCCGGCTTCCTTTCCGATGGCGGCCTGGGCATAGAACCAGGAGAACACGTCCTCAAAGCTCCATTTGCCAACGGGGTGCATGAATTCGCCGGTAGGCCCCATGTCCAGCGCCACCAGCGCCTTGTCCCCGGCGGCTTCCTTTGCCAAAAGCACTGCCGCGCGGGTTAAGCGTTCGCCCTGGCCCGCTCTGCCCTTGTGGGACAGCACCGGTTCCGTGGAACCGAAGGTGTCGGCAATCAGGATGTCCGCTCCGGCGTCCAGGTAGGCCCGGTGGATATCCAGGATCACGCCGGGCTGCGTGACCGCCAGCTCGTCCGGACAGGGGGTGGGATAGCCCATGGACGAAAGCAGCGCGCCCATGCTGCCGTCTGATAAAAGGACGGATGCGGAAAGAAGGGAAGAAAGAGATTTTTTGTTCATACTCGTATCCTGCCGTTTTTTATTCTGATATCATGAACGGCCGCGCCGTGGGGGCGTACGGCCGTACGTTTACAGATCCAAACCAAACGCGGTCTTTATGTGTTCCACCGCGGCCAGGAGGCCTTTTGAGATATCGCTTACGCTCATGGCGAACGCGTCCGGGTGCCGGGCCGCCTGCTCGGTACAGAAAGGCACGTGGATGAAGCCCGCGGGAACGGAAGTATCCTTCAGTTCGTATAAAACGCTGTACATCAAGTCGTTGCATACGAAGCGCCCCGCGCTTTCTGATACATAAGCAGGAATGCCCTTGCGCTGAATGGCTTTGGCGATAGCTTCCGCGCCGAAGCGGCTTTCGAGTTTTTCCGGCCCGCCGGGCAGCACGGGTTCATCCAGGCAGATTTTGCCCGCGTTGTCCGGAGACGAAGACGAACGCAGGTTGAAGGCGTACTTTTCGGGCGTGATGCCCTTTCGTCCGCCCGCCTGGCCCGTGCAGATCACCGCGTGAGGCTTAAGGCGGCGGATCTCATCCGCCGCCATGCGCGCCGCACGGCCGTATTCCACGGGAAGGATAAGGGTCCGGATGCTGCTTCCTTCCAGAGAGCGCACGGCCAGCTCCGCGGGATTGAGGCTTTCGCCCCCAAAGGGCTCAAAGGCGGTTAGCAGGATCACTCCTCGATGTCTCCGTCTTCGTCCTCTTCCTCGCCCAGCTCCATGGGAGCGGAGATGAGTCCGCCGCTGAAGGCCTCGCGGATCTTTTTGTCGATCACGTTGTATACATCGGGATTGTCCCTCAGATACTGCACGGCGTTCTCGCGGCCCTGGCCGATGCGGTTGCCTTCATAGGAATACCACGCGCCGCTTTTTTTGATCAGGTCGCGCTCCACCGCCAGATCCAGCAGGCTGCCCGCCTTGGATATGCCTTCGCCGAAGATCATGTCCACCATGCAGGTGCGGAAGGGAGGAGCCACCTTGTTTTTGACGATCTTGATCTTGGTGCGGTTGCCGATGGTGTTTCCGCCTTCCTTGATGGGCTCGCCCTTGCGAATGTCCATGCGCACGGAGGCGTAGAACTTCAGGGCTTTGCCGCCGGTGGTCACCTCGGGATTGCCGTACATCACGCCCACCTTTTCACGCAGCTGGTTGATGAATATGGCCAGCGCGTTGGTCTTGGCGATCACGCCCGCCAGCTTGCGCAGCGCCTGGCTCATGAGCCTGGCCTGCAGGCCCACGTGGCTGTCGCCCATATCGCCGTCGATCTCCTGCTTGGGCACCAGCGCGGCCACGGAGTCGATCACCACCACGTCGATGGCGCCGCTGCGCACCAGCGCTTCGCAGATATCCAGCGCCTGTTCACCGTTGTCCGGCTGGGAAACGTACAATTCGTCTATATCCACGCCCAGGGCCTTGGCGTAAACGGGGTCCAGCGCGTGTTCCGCGTCGATGAACGCGGCGGTGCCGCCTGCCTTTTGCGCTTCGGCCACCACGTGCAGGGCGACGGTGGTCTTGCCTGAAGATTCGGGACCGTAGATCTCCACGATGCGTCCCCGCGGCAGTCCGCCCACGCCCAGCGCCATATCGATGGGCAAAGAACCGGTGGAGATGACCTCCACGTTCATATTCGCGGCGTCGCCCAGCTTCATCACCGAGCCCTTGCCGAAATCTTTTTCTATTTTGGAAAGAACACTGGAAAGCGCTGCCTTGCGCTCTTCGCCTTCCGCCTGCCGGATCACCGCTTTTTCACTTGCCTTAGCCATATGTTACCTCCTGCCAAATCTCTACTGAATTATATCCCATGGCGGCGGCATAAGTCAATCACCGGGCGGTAAATTGCATCATGCCAAATTGCGGCAAAGCAAAACCGGCTCGAAGGCCGGTAAAAACCGGGACGGCATTCACGGGACTGTTGCACAAATCGTTGAAAGATTGACGTTTCGGGTAGATCGGTTCAAATGTATCCAAAACCAAACCGCTGGAAATGAAATCTCATTTCATTTCCAGCGAGGGGCTGTTTAACAGCCCCTTTTACGCAAGCAGTGTCTTCACGCTCTGGCGCTCCACCAGGGGGACAGGCAGCATGATGTGGATCACGTCGTCAGGATGCTCGTTTTTTTCGCCCAGCAGCAGCCACACGGCGCGCTTGCCCATGAGCTTGCGGTCGATATGCATGGTGGTAAGGGCGGGGCGGATGTATTCGCCCATTTTCAGATCGTCGCAGCCCATCACGGACACGTCGTCGGGCACGTGCAGGCCGCTCGCGTTCAGAAGCCGGCACATGGACAGGGCGATCAGGTCTCCCGCGCAGAACCAGGCCGTAGGACGCTGGCGCAGGGAAACATAATACCGGCTCAGCGCTTCAGGGGTATCCAGCAGCTCGAAGCCGTCCCGCCGTCCCAGAATGCACATGTCTTCGTTGGGCAGGATGCCGTGATCCATCAGGGCGCGGCTGAAACCGCACCAGCGCTCGTACACGCTCTGCACGCCGAAAGCGGGACCGGCGAAACCGATGGAGCGGTGACCCTTTGAGATCAGATACTCCGCAGCCGCCTTGCCGGCAAAGAAATTATCCGCGCTCACGGAGGAGATGGGCATGGGCGTGCGGATGTCCACACTGACCACCTTTTTGCCGGTCTCCACCAGGCGGTTCAGATACCGTGGATCGATGCTGCCGATGGCGAGATATCCGATGATGCGCAGGCCTTCGGGCACGTTGGGCAACGTGAGATCCCTTTGTGCCTGGGCACTCAGGCCGGCGGTGATGGTGACCACGCTGGTCTTGCGGCTTTCATGCTCGATGGCCCAGAACACGTCGGAATAGAAGGAACCGTCGTCACGTATATAGGGCGGCACCAGCACCACGATGCAGGCCTGGGCGTTCGAGGCGCTGCCCGGTGCGTAATAACCCATCTTTCGGGCTGTCTCGGCGATGGTGCGGCGCATCTGCTCGCTCACGCCCGGCTTGCCGGCCAGCGCGAGGGATACGGCGTTTTTGGATATGCCCAGCTTTCCGGCCACATCCGCCATGGTGACGCGCTTGCGCTTGTTCTTTTCCGACATTTTACGCACCTTCCCCATTCTTTGGTAAAAATTGTACCATGTTCAAACTAAAAAGTCAAGTGATTCAAGTAAATAATCAAGCAAAATTAGGAATATATATTGGCTTTTTTCAGACACTTGCTAGAAATTTCGTCAAATATCTTTCCAATTATTGATCGTATTGTGCGGAATATGAAAAAAATATTGACGATTCCACTTGACATACCGGCGTTTACTTGTTAAACTATTACTTGACACGGGGAAATCCCGAAAATAACAAAGGAGTGACTGAACAGATGAAAAAGCTCTTGGCAGTACTGCTTGCCCTGACCATGCTTTTGTCTCTGGCTTCCATGGCCGAGACCGCGGCCGACGACCCCTGGTTCGGACGCTTTGACGAGCCCGTCACCGTTCGCGTGGTGGTAAACGGCGCCGACAGTGAAGACGGCAGCTGGACCTGGGAAGACAACGAGTGGACCCGCGAGTGGCTGGAGCGCTTCAACATCAAGATCGAAGTGATGTGGAACGCCAACACCGACGAAGCCTACAACACCAAGTTCGCCATGGCGATGGTCACCGGCGAGCTGCCGGACCTGCTGGTGCTCAACCAGAAGCAGTTCCGTGAGCTGCAGGCCGCCGGCAAGCTGGCTGACATTACCGACTACTACGAGGAGAACATCTATCCCTACCTCAAGGAGAAGGTCATCGAGGCGCAGCCCCAGTCCGCTCAGGAAGCCGCCTTCGTAGACGGCCGCCGTTACGCCATCACCACTTCCGGCTTCGGCACTGTATCCCGCTCCATCTTCATCCGCCGCGATTATCGCGAAAAGCTGGGCCTGGAGATCCCCACCACGATGGAAGAGCTGATCGACATGGGCAAGGCGTTCGTGGATGAAGGCCTGGCCAAGTATGCTTTCGTGCTCACCGACAAGGTAACCGGCAGCGGCTACACCGACATGCAGGCCGTGTGCAACGCCTACGGCGCCTATCCGGGTCTGTGGATCGAGGGCGAGGACGGCAAGCTGGTTTACAGCCCCACCACCGAGAATATGCACACCGTGCTGGACATCTTCAAGGATCTGTATGACAACGGCTACATCCAGCCCACCTTCGCCACCGAAGTGAGCGACAACGTGACCGCCTACATCAAGAACGGCGAAGTCGGCATCCTGGGCAGCGATTTCTGGGTAGCCACCTGGCCGCTCCCCATCACCTATGAAGACGGCACCGTGATCGACTGGGACATCATCTCCGTGCCCCGCAGCGAGACCAACGAAGACTTCCACGTACAGGGCACCGGCTCCGCCGCCTCCATCGGCTACATCTGCGTGAACGCGGAATGCGAGCATCCTGAGGCCGTGCTGCGCCTGTTCAACCACACCTGCTCCGTGAACACAGACCCCGAGCTGCAGGAGACCGACCGCTTCCACACCGTGAAGGTCGACGAGGAGACCTCCATCAGCGTGCATATGCACAACCCCACTGTGCGCTACTGGTCCGTGCCCAACGTGAACACCCTCACCGGCTGGGCCGTGAAGGAAGCCCTTGACGGCAACACCCAGTACCTGGCCGAGCAGCCCCACTACCAGCAGCAGTACGACAACGTACAGAAGTACCTGAAGGCTGTGGAAGCCGGCGACAAGGATGCCATCAGAGCCGCATGGGGCAGCAACAAGCTGTTCGGCGGCGTAGGCAGCATCTTCTACAACTTCTACGAGCTGTATCACAACAACCTGTTCATCTTCGACGCCCTCACCGAGAAGAGTGAGGACTATGACCGCCTCTGGGGCGCCCTGTCGCAGTATGAGAACACCTTCTACGTAAACTACATCTGCGGCACCGAGGAGACCACCTTCGAAGAGTTCGTACAGAACTGGATGGATATGGGCGGCGCGCTGCTCACCGACCAGGTGAACGCTGACCGCTGATCTGACCATCAACTGACCCAAGGCACTATGTGGGCTGCCCGCCAAAGCCTCAGCAGGCGGCGGGCAGCCCGGTTTATTTGAGGGAGAATGAAAAGCGAAGAGTGAAAAACGGCGGTGGAAATCGCTGCGCGATTTCTTTTTTCAGAAATCTCTTCACGAATCACTTTTCAATAAACCAACTAATTGTAACTCCTCACTCCTAACTCCTAACTCCCAACTCTCCAAAAGGGGGGCGCAAGCGTATGACTTCCGCCGCGCTCAGAGCGCAGAACACAAAAAAGCATCACAAAAAAAGCGTGCGCACGGACTATATGCTGTGCGCCATGCTGATACCCGGCTTCATCTACCTTGCCATATTCGAGTTTGCGCCGCTGTTCGGCCTTGTGATCGGATTTCAGGATTTCAAGCTCTCCACCGGTGTTTTCCACAGCGGATGGAAGGGGCTTGACAATTTCAGATATATATTCACGATGTATCCGGGCTTCTGGAACATCGTCAAAAACACCGTAGAGATCGCGCTGCTGAAGCTCTGCTTCGGCTTTACCGCGCCCATCGTCGTGAGCCTCATGCTGCACGAGGTGACGCATTCCGCCTACAAGCGCACGATCCAGACGCTGGTGTACATTCCCCACTTCGTGAGCTGGGTCATCCTGGCGGGCATCCTGCGCAGCATGCTGGACCCCGACAACGGCCTGATCAACACCATCATCAAGCTTTTCGGCGGCGTGCCCGTGTACTTTCTGGGCAGCAACACCACGTTCCGCGGCGTGCTGGTGGTATCGGACGTGTGGAAGGGCTTCGGCTGGGGCACCATCATCTACATGGCCGCCCTCACGGGCATAGACCCCGCGCTGTACGAAGCCGCCACCATCGACGGCGCCAACCGCTTCCAGAGGGCCATCCACATCACCCTGCCGGGCATACTGCCCATCATCACCCTGAACCTTATCCTGTCCATCCCCGGCATACTGAACGCGGGCTTCGACCAGATCTTCAACCTCTACAACGAGCGCGTGTACAAAACGGCGGATGTGCTGGATACCTTCATATACCGCCTGGGCATCCTGGACAGCCAGTACGCCCTGTCCACCGCCATAGGCCTGGTGAAGAGCGTGATCGGTTCGGTACTGCTGATCGGTTCCTACAAGTTCGCCGAAAAAGCCGTGGGCTACAAGGTCTTTTAGAAGGGAGGAGACGTTATGGTAACTGCAGAAGAAAAATCCAAAAACCTCGTAATGAACCGCAACCGCCAGATACGCTCCTCGCCCGTCGAAAAGATGTTCACCTATCTGATCTACGGCGTACTGGGCATCCTCGGCGCCAGCTGCATCCTGCCCTTCATCCATCTGATCGCTCTGTCCTTCTCGGGCTCCGATCCCATCAAGGCCGGCATCGTGTCGCTGTGGCCCATAGAGTTCAATACGGACGCGTATAAATACGCGCTGGACCATCCCGCCTTCATGCGCGCCTTCGGCATTTCGGTGGTAAGGGTCATCGTGGGCGTGAGCTTTTCGCTGGCCATGCTGGTGACCACGGCGTATCCCCTGTCCAAGTCCAACGAGGCCTGCCCGCTCAATCCCCTGTTCAAGGCGCTGATGATCATAGCCATGCTCACCGGCGGCGGCCTGATCCCCATGTACCTGGTAATGAGCTGGCTGGGGCTCACCAACACCTTCTGGGCGCTGGTGGTGCCCGGCATGCTGAGCCTGTGGAACTGCTTCATGGTGATGAACTTTTTCAGGAACGTGCCCGGCGAACTGGAGGAGGCCGCCATCGTGGACGGCGCCAACTCCTTCCAGGTGATGACCAGAGTATACATCCCGCTGTCGGTGCCTGTCATCGCCTCCATGGCGCTGTTCACGGGCGTGGGCCACTGGAACGACTGGTTCAGCGGCATGCTGTACATGGCCAGGTCCCGCGACTATCCCCTGCAGACGTACCTGCGCCAGGTGGTCACCACGCCGAACTTCTCCTCCCTCACCATAGAGGAGATGCAGAGATACGCCCAGATCAACTCCAAGAACAACCAGGCGGCGCAGATCATCATCGCCACAGTTCCCATCATGTGCGTATATCCCTTCCTGCAAAAATACTTTATGACCGGCCTCACGCTGGGCGGCGTAAAAGGATAAAAAAGACGATGTCAGCCGCACAATATGCGGCTGGCATCATTTTTTAAGGAGAACCCGTTATGAAGCATTACTCCATGTATGAGATCCTGAACGCTTTGAAGGCTCAGGAAAATATGCCCTATTCCCTGTACGCGGACGCGAAAAAGCGCGTGCTGGACACCGTCACCGGCAGCCCTTCCTACGCCTGGTTCCTGCCGGCGTTTCAGAAGCATGTGGAGACGTACGCGGTCACGCCCATCGAGGCGCCGTCGTATCAGGCGCTGGCGGACTGGAAAAGGCGCGGACAGCGGGGAGATTACGACAGGGCCATGTACGCCCTCAGGACGCGGCTGAACCGCATGTGGATGGCGGTACTGGCGGATGTTCCGGGCGCAAAGCCCCTTCTGGAGGATATCCTGTACGCTTTTTTGAACCTGGACAGCTGGTCCCTTTCCGCGCACCACTTCGACAACGTGCTGGAAGACCACTGGGATATCCCTATGGAGCCTCTGGACGGGACCGGGCGCATCCGCGGCATGGGCCGCAGCCGCCACCAGTGCCTGGACCTGTGTTCCTGCTCCGCCGCGGCGATCCTGGCTGAGATGACCCAGACGCTGGAAGGGATCGTGGACGACAACCTTCTGCGCTGGGCGCGGCAGGAATGCTTCGAACGGGTGCTGAAGCCCTTTATGAGCCTTGCGCCTTTCCCGCATTTCGAGATCAACCCCAACAACTGGTCGGGCGTGTGCATGGGCTCCATCGGCATCGCGGCGATCTACCTGATCACGAATCCCGATACGCTGGCTCCTGTGCTCATGCGGGTGCTGGAGGGCATGCAGGTGCACGAAAACGGCTACAACGAGGACGGCGCCAGCCCTGAAGGCTTCGGCTACTGGCAGTACGGCTTTGAATATACGCTTTTGTTTGCGGACCTGCTCAAAATGCGCACGGGCGGCAGGATAGACCTGCTTGAGGACGAAAAGCTCAGGCGCGTGGCGGGCTTTGGCACGGACTGCTGCTTCGGTCCTTCCATCAAGCTCCCCTTCGGGGACTGCAACTGGCGCGGGGTGCTGGATGAAGCCGTGCGCCGGTATGTGGGCAGCGTGGGCGTGAGCGTCTGTCCGGAGGGAGACACGGAGAAGTCCTTCAATTCCTGCTGGGAACATGGAAACCTGATGCTCAGGCATCTCGTGTGGACGATGCAGCCCGAACAGAAGGCGCTTGCCTATCCCAGGAGCGCCGTATATCCCAAAAGCGAGCTGTTCATGGGCTTTTACCGCACCCCAGGAGACGAACTGTACCTGGTGGCCAAGGGCGGCAACAACGGCGAGAGCCACAACCACAACGATGTGGGCACCTTCGTGATCATCCGGGGCGACAGGATGGCCGTGGCCGATACCGCCGGCGGAGCGTACTGCAAGGACTACTTCAGCGAAAAGCGCTATACCTACTTTGCCACGCGCTCCGGCGGACACAACTTTCCCATCGTGGACGGCGTGGAGCAGGAAGGCCACGGCCGCTGCCGCTGCAAACGTTTTGCGGTGACGCAGGGCGAAAGCGCGGACGAGGTGTTCATGGACCTTACGGGTACCCTGAAAGCTGAGGCGCTCACATCCTTTACCCGCAAGATCAGGGCGGAGCGTTCAAGCGGAGAGGTGTGTGTGACAGATACCTTCGAACTGGCCCGCGCCGCCTCTGTGCGCGACCGGCTCATCGTGCCGGGCCTTCCCGAAAAGGCGGAGGGCGGCCTGATGCTGCCGGGCGGCGTAAAGCTTATGTACGACGAAAGCGCCCTGAGCTGCGAACTTGCGCGCGTGGACCAGAAACTGGAAGGCAGCGACATATACACGCTGGACCTGATCCCCAAATGCGAAAGCGCGGGCACATACATGATCACGATGCGCTTTACAGCGGAATGAATATAAGCGTGTCCTGCCCGAAGCAACCGGAAAACACGGGAAAAATGCGTCCGCGGGCGCATTTTTCATTTTTTGTTCCTTGACCGGACCTGCAAAATACGGTATAGTTATGGCATGATCCATTCTTCAGAAACGGGAGTCCGGTCTATGAAGTATGCAAATCCCATTTTGCGGGGCGATTATTCCGATCCTGACGTGATCCGCGTGGGCGAAGACTTTTATATGATATCCTCTTCGTTCACCTACCTGCCGGGCATTCCGGTTTTGCACAGCCGCGACCTGGCGTCGTGGGAGATCATCGGCTACGCGGTAAAGCGCCTGCCCTTTGCCCGCTACGACGCGCCCGCCCACGGCTGCGGCACCTGGGCGCCCAGCCTGAGATATCACAACAAAACGTTTTATGTGTACGTGTGCCTTCCGGACGAAGGCCTGTTCGCCTTCACCGCGGCCGATCCCGCCGGGGAGTGGGAATGCCATTTCGTAAAGGACGTTACGGGCTGGATCGACCCCTGCCCGCTGTTTGACGAGGACGGAAGCGCCTATCTGATCCATGGCTTTGCGGCCAGCCGTGTCGGCATCAAAAATATCCTGTACCTGCACCGCATGTCCCCGGACGGCATGAAGATCCTTGACAACGGCCGGCCCGTGTACGACGGGGTTGAACACGGCGACGAAACGGTGGAAGGCCCGAAGCTCTATAAACGCAATGGGCTGTACTGGATATTCTGTCCCGCGGGCGGCGTGGCCACCGGTTACCAGCTGGCGCTTTGCGCCGAAAATATCTACGGCCCATATACGAGGCACACGGTGCTTTGTCAGGGCGATACGCCTGTGAACGGCCCGCATCAGGGCGGCTGGGTGACAGACGGACGCGGCGGGGACTGGTTCATCCACTTTCAGGACGCTGGCGCCTACGGGCGCATCCTCCATTTGCAGCCTGTGGACTGGTCAGGCGGCGTGCCCGTGATGGGAAACGGCGGTTATCCCGTGGCCGGAGGCGATACGGGCCTTGCGGAATATAAGGCGAGCATCCCCATGTCGGACGATTTTTCCGGCGGCCTGGGCCTAAAGTGGCAGTGGCAGGCCAATCCGAACCGGGCGTGGTACAGTGAACTGCGGCCCGGCCTCAGGCTGTATGCCGCCCCAGCGGACAGCCTGTTTGGGGCGGGGAATTTTTTGAGCCAGCTGATGCAGGCTTTTGATTTCGATATGGAGATCCGTCTGAAGCCCCATTTCCATCCGGGCGACCGGGCGGGACTTGGCATGATGGGCTGGCAGTACCATTACCTCGCCTGGGACGGCGAAAAGATAATCCTCACGGAGGGCAAGGCGGAAAGGCTCAGCCGCTTTGTGCCGGACAGCGTGAAAGAGATAGTTCTCGCCGAAGCGGAATGCAGGGGCAGCGCCGCAAAACTTATCATGCGCGTGAGGCATGGAAAAGCGGCCTTTGCCTTTGCCCCGGAGGGCGGGAGTGAAACGCCCGTCGGCGAAGAGTATCCCCTGTCCCCGGGCGGCTGGACGGGCGCAAGGCCCGGTATATTCTGTATGAACATAAAGAGTGCCTGGGGAGGCTGGGCGGATGTGGAATACTGCCGCGTGCGGGAAGCAAAAGCCTGAGGCGCAAAAGGCAGAAGGAGGTTAGCGGTATGGTTTTTTGTTTTGTGCCGGATTCGGCAAAGAAGGTGGCCGACTGCCTGATCAGGCGGGAGGGGCTGCTCACAAAGCATTGGAGCTACGATTACAGCGTAGTGTGGCGCGGCATGGAGATGCTGGAGGAGATGGGCAAGGGCGAACAGTATTTCCGCTATGTATATGACGCCCTGGACAAGCTCATCACCCCGGACGGCGGCATTTTTGAATACGACCTGGATACCTACAACCTGGACAACATCTGCAACGGCAAGCAGCTTCTGTACCTGTGGAAGCGCACGGGAGAGGAGCGGTTTCTGAAGGCGGCCCGGCTTTTGCGCCGGCAGCTGGATACCCAACCCCGCACCTCGGACGGCGGCTTCTGGCACAAAAAGATCTATCCCTTCCAGATGTGGCTGGACGGACTGCACATGGCCGCGCCGTTCTATATCGGCTACGAGATGATGTTCGGGCCGGACCCCTCTGCGCTTGAAGACGCCGCCCGGCAGCTGATCCTGGTGTACCGCCATACCCTCGATCCCGATACGGGCCTGCCCTGCCACGCCTGGGACGAGAGCCGCAGCGAAGTGTGGCCCGATCCGGTCACCGGCCGCTCCGCCCACGCCTGGGGCCGGGCGGCGGGCTGGTACATGGTGGCGCTGGCGGACTGCCTGGAGCTTCTGCCCGAGGACACGAAGGGATACGGCGAGGCAAAGGACATCTTTAATGAGCTGAGCCGCAAGCTGCTCTCCGTCCGCGAGGACGGCGTATGGCTGCAGGTGCTGGACTGCCCGGGACGGATCGGCAACTATCATGAATCCTCCGGCTCCTGCATGATCGACTACGCCCTGCTGAAGGGCGCGCGGCTGGGACTGCTGCCGAAGGAGTTTGGTGAAGAAGGAAAAGAGAGCTTCCTGGCGATCCAGAAGCACTTCCTGGGGCAGCTTAAAAACGGGGAATACTTTATTGCCAAGTGCTGCCGGGGCGCGGGACTGGGCGGCGCGTCGAAGCGGGACGGCTCCTACGACTACTATATGAGCGAGCCGGTCACCAGCTTCGATCCGAAAGCCACAGGCGCCTTCATCCAGGCTGCCTGCGAATACGAAAAGGCGGTCGGATAAACAAGCCATTCCACTTTACCGGATAATAAACCAAAATTACAAATAATATATGGGCAAATAAACCACATATTAGGGTTATATATCACGGTTTTGGCGTTTTCCTTCCACTGTGTATGAAATGCGGAAGCAAGACATCCGGAACGAACCGGAAGACGGAGGCAGGTATGAGTACATTCCAGATGGCGCCGGACGGCATCAATCCTCGTAAAGTCCCCTTCAAAACACTGAACAACGGCTGCAAAATGCCCGCGATCGGCCTTGGCACCTTCGGAAGTGACCATGTGAGCGCAGAAGACGTGGCCAAAGTCGTGGGCGAGGCCCTGCGGCTTGGCTACCGCTACATCGATTGCGCGGCCTGCTACGGCAACGAGCCTGAGGTGGGCGCGAAGCTGAAAAAGGCCCTGGACAGCGGCCTGCCCAGGGAAGAACTCTTCGTTCTTTCCAAGGTATGGAACGACTGCCACGCCCCGGAAAAGCTCATTGAGGCCTGCAAAAAGAGCATAAGGGACCTGCAGGTGGGATACCTGGACTGCTACCTCATCCACTGGCCCTTCCCCAACTATCACGCCCCGCACTGCGACGTGAACAGCCGCAACCCCGAATCCCGCCCCTACATCCACGAGGAATTCATGGCTTCCTGGCGGGCGATGGAGGGCCTGGTGAAGGAAGGCCTGGTGAAGAGCATAGGCGTGAGCAACGTCACGATCCCCAAGCTCGAACTGATCCTGCGGGACGCGGAGATCAGGCCTGCCGTAAACGAAATGGAGCTGCACCCCACGATGCAGCAGGGACGGCTGTTCCAGTACTGCCTGGACCACGGCGTGCAGCCCATCGGCTACAGTCCCATCGGTTCTCCCGCCCGGCCTGAGCGCGACCGCACGCCGGAAGACATCTGCGATATCGAGATGCCGGAAGTGGTGTCTGTGGCCAGGGCGCACGGCGTGCACCCGGCGGTAATCTGCGTGAAATGGGCCTTCCAGCGGGGCCAGGTGCCCATCCCCTTTACCACCAAGGCCAAAAACGCCCTGGGCAACCTGAAGGCTGTGACCGAAGACCCGCTTACGATAGAGGAAATGGAGATCCTCGCCTCCTGCGAGCGCAACTGCCGCCTGATCAAAGGTCAGGTGTTCCTCTGGCCCGGCGCTGAAAGCTGGCTGGACCTGTGGGACGCGGACGGCACGATCCCCGGCTGGACAGGGTATTCGAAATAACGGCAGCCTGGCTGGGCAGGAGCGGTCTTTATGGCATCGAGCAAGGGATATCTGGATTTCATCCTGGAGCAGCTGTCAGGCGTGGAGGGGATCGCCTTCCGCGCGATGATGGGAGAATACATCCTTTACTGCCGCGGAAAGATCGTCGGCGGCATATACGACGACCGCTTCCTCATAAAGCCCACATAGTCCGCGAAAAACATGATGCCCTACGCGCCCATGGAAACGCCCTACGAAGGCGCGAAGCAGATGCTCCTGGTGGATAACGTGGACAGCCGCGCATTTCTCTGCAGCCTGGTGGAAGCGGTCTGCGCGGAGCTGCCGGAGCCGAAAACCAGAAAGAGATGACTTCAGGAGGAAGTATGGATATCCACTGGGAACCGGGCGCCGAGATCAGCGTAAGGACGAAAGAAAATACAGTCTTGATCAGCGCGAACGCGCCGGGACTTATCTCCCTGGCGGGAATACTGAAAACCCTCGCAAAAGGCAAAATGGGCGATCACGTGCATCTGGACAGGTACAATTCCCTGGAAGACGGTTCGGCGGAGCTGATCCTGGAAAAAACGGATCTTTGAAAGAATAAGCATATTATGGCAAAGGAGTACAGACTATGGCGAAAATGATGGGCGCTACCCTCCCCGGCGGCAGCAAAGTAGAGCTGCACCAGTTCGACATCCCCACTCCCGGCTACCGGCAGGTGCTGGTGAAGACCATGGCCTCCACCATCTGCGGCAGCGACATCCGCTGCATCTACCGCGAGCACACCGGCAAGGGCGCGGAAGGCTACATCGACGGCATGATCGCCGGCCACGAGCCCTGCGGCGTCATCGTGGAGGAAGGCCCGGGCCTGAACCGCTTCAAAAAGGGCGACCGGGTGATCGTGTACCACATCCACGGCTGCGGCGTATGCCACGACTGCCGCATGGGCTACCAGATCTCCTGCTCCAGCAAATACCGCGCGGCCTACGGCTGGCAGCGCAACGGCGGCATGGCGGAATACATGCTCTGCGACGAAAACGACCTGATCGCCCTGCCGGACGAGCTCACCTACGCCGACGGCGCGCAGGTGGCCTGCGGCTTCGGCACCGTGTACGAGGCCATTATGAAGGTGGGCGTGAGCGGCAACGATTCCGTGCTGGTGGTGGGCCTGGGCCCCGTCGGCCTGGCGGCGCTGATGCTGTGCAAGGCCATGGGCGCAAACCGCCTCTTCGGCGTGGACATGAACGAAGGCCGCATAGAGCTGGCCAAAAAGCTTGGATTGGTGGACGAAGCCTTCAAGCCCTCTGACGACGTGGTGGCCCGCATCAAGCAGGCCAACGGCGGCCACGGCGTGGAGCGCGCCTTTGACGCCTCCGCTTCCGATCCCGGCAGGCAGACCGCCATCCGCGCCACCCGCGAATGGGGCAAGATCGCCTTTGTGGGCGAAGGCAACAGCGTGACCTTCAATCCCTCCCCGGACATCATCCACGGCCAGAAGAGCATCTACGGCAGCTGGGTAACGAGCCTTGCCAACATGGAAGACCTGGTGGAGCGGCTGGTAAGGTGGAACATCCATCCCGAAGACCTGATCACCCATCGCTTTGCCCTGAAGGACGCCGACAAAGCCTACGCCCTCATGGCCAGCGGAAACTGCGGCAAGGTGGCCGTGGTGTTCGACGGAACGGAAAACGCTGGCTGATCTGGCTTTGGATCGGCATAAATTGGTTTGCGGCGCCGCGGGAGATCCCTGCGGCGCCGCTTATATATGTTGAACTTGAAATACTGAAAGATAAAAAGCGCTCTGTCAAATATTTAACTTGACACCAAACCCTCTCCGTGGTACAATCAGCAGGCTTTAGTGAAAGGGGACTGCCGGTGGACAAGCGATACAGGATCAACCTGCTGCTGGATTTTTACGGAGCGCTGCTCACCGATCACGCCCGGGAATTCGTGCGTCTGCGCCTGGAGGAAGACATGAGCCTGCAGGAGATCGCCGACAGCTTCGGCGTGAGCCGCCAGGCGGTGCACGACAGCATCAGCCGCAGCGAAAAGCAGTTGAGTGAATACGAAGACAAACTGGGCCTTATAAAGCGCTTTGACCAGGTCAAAAACAGCATCGCCCTTTGCCGGGCGGAGCTGAAGACCGCCCGGGACGCGCTGAAAAGGGCAGAAGAGATCATTTCGGGTCTCGAATAGCTGTAAAGCAAAAATACATTACAGGGGTGAATGCCGTGGCGTTTGAAAGCCTTTCCGAAAAAATACAGGGCGCGTTCAAAAAGCTTACCGGTCGCGGCAAGCTCACAGAGGCGGACGTAAAAGAAGCGATGCGCGACGTGCGCATGGCGCTTCTGGAGGCCGACGTAAACTATGCCCTGGTGAAGGACTTTATCAAAAAGGTGACCGAGCGCGCCGTGGGAACGGAGATCCTTTCCTCCCTAACACCCGCGCAGCAGGTCATCAAGATCGTAAACGAAGAGCTCACCCAGCTCATGGGCGGGCAGAACGTGAAGCTCACCCACTCCTCCTCCGTGCCCACCATTTACATGATGTGCGGCCTGCAGGGCGCAGGCAAGACTACCATGTGCGCAAAGCTGGGCAAGCTGATCGCCAAGGACGGCAAGCGCCCGCTTCTGGTGGCCTGTGACGTGTACCGCCCCGCCGCCATACGGCAATTGCAGATCGTGGGCGGCCAGGCCGGCGTGGAAGTGTTCGAAAAGGGGCAAGGCGACCCGGTGCAGATCGCAAAGGAAGCCGTTGAGCACGCCCGCTACTACGGACGCGACCCGGTGATCATCGATACCGCCGGACGGCTGCACATAGACGAAAAGCTCATGCAGGAGCTGAAGGACATCAAGTCCGCCGTCAGGCCCCAGGAGATCCTTCTGGTGGTGGACGCCATGACCGGCCAGGACGCCGTAACGGTGGCCGACACCTTCAACAAGGAGCTGGGCGTGGACGGCGTGATCCTCACCAAGCTCGACGGCGACACCCGCGGCGGCGCGGCCATCTCGGTAAAGGCCGTCACCGGCAAGCCCATCAAGTTCTCCGGTACGGGCGAAAAGCTGGGCGACATCGAGCCCTTTCATCCCGACCGCATGGCGGGCCGCATACTGGGCATGGGCGACGTGCTGAGCCTGATCGAAAAAGCCCAGGACATCGTGGACGAAAAGGCCGCCGAACAGCTGGAAAAGAACCTGCGCCAGAAGCAGTTCACCCTGGAAGACTATCTGACCCAGCTCAAGCAGATCAAAAAGATGGGCTCCGTGGGCGACCTGCTCAAGATGATCCCGGGCCTGGGCGCGAAGCTCAACAACGTGCAGATCGACGAAGACAAAGTGGCCAGGGAGCAGGCCAAAAACGAGGCCATCATCCTGTCCATGACCCGCGCCGAGCGCAGGCATCCCGACATCCTGAACGCCTCCCGCCGCCGCAGGATCGCCGCCGGCAGCGGCGTTACGGTGCAGGAGGTCAATCTGCTGGTCAGGCAGTACGAGCAGGCCCGCGACATGATGAAGCAGGTCATGAACGGCAAAGGCAAGGGCCTCAGGCAAATGATGAAGGGCTTCAAATAAGCCTTATCCCCGCGAGAAATACCGGAAAAACCGGATTTCATATCAACACGAAACCAAATGGTTCAAGGAGGAAATCCCATGGTCAAAATGCGTCTGAAGAGAATGGGCATGAAGAAGGAGCCCTTCTATCGCGTAGTCGTTTCCGACAGCCGTACCCCCCGTGACGGCCGCTTCATCGAAGAGATCGGCTATTACAATCCCGTGACCGATCCCGCCGTGATCAAGTTCGACGAAGAGAGAGCGAAGTACTGGCTCTCCACCGGCGCACAGCCCACCGATACCGTGCGCGGTCTGCTGAAGAAGAGCGGTCTGCTCTGACAGGAGACTTTTCATGGACGTGACCTCTCTCGTCAGGTTTGTCGCCTGCTCTCTGGTGGACAAGCCGGACGCCGTTGATGTGCGCGAAGTGGAAGGCCCCGAGTCCGTGGTCATCGAGCTGCGCGTGGATCCCGACGATATGGGCAAGGTGATCGGCAAGCAGGGCCGGATCGCAAAATCCATCCGCTCTGTAGTGAAGGCCGCCACCGTAAAAAACGAAAAGCCCGTCTTTGTGGAAATCGTTTGACTGAAAAAGCGCCGTCCGGTGGGGACGGCGTTTTTTACGTATGCTATGAACAAAAAACTGGATCTGTTTGTGACGTTTTTCAAGATCGGCGCGTTCACCTTCGGGGGCGGCTACGCCATGGTGCCGCTCATCAAAAGCGAAGCAGCCGATAAAAAGGGCTGGATACGCGAGGAAGACATGCTGGACATCCTCGCCATCGCCGAAAGCACGCCCGGCCCGATCGCCATCAATTCCGCCACCTTCGTGGGGTATAAGACGGCGGGCGTTTGGGGCAGCCTGTGCGCCACCCTCGGCGTGGTGTTGCCTTCATTCGCCATCATCGCGCTGCTGGGCACGCTTCTGGACCGCTTCAGCGGCTTAAAGCCCGTTCGGTACGCCTTTTTCGGCATACGCGCGGGCGTGCTGGCGCTGATCGTGAAGGCGCTTTTGTCCATGTATAAAAAGTGCCCCAAACAGAAGCTGTCCGGGGCGGTAAAACAGACCGGCGCGGCCCGTGTCTGGGCGCTGCTTCCCTACCTTCTGATGGCTCTGGCGTTCATCCTCACGGCGCTGGCGGGCGTAAGCTCTCTGGCGGCACTTCTCTTGTGCGCGGGCGTGGGGCTGGTCACCTGTTTTCTGCACCGGGAGGAACCGAAAGCATGAGCGGGCTGCTGGATCTGTTTTTGATGTTCTTCCGCATCGGCCTGTTCACCTTCGGAGGCGGCTACGCCATGCTGCCTCTGATCCGGGAGGAGGTCACGAGGCGCGGCCTGATGACGATGGAAGAGCTGATCTCCTTCGTGGCGGTCAGCGAGAGCACGCCCGGCCCCTTTGCCGTGAACATCGCCACCTATGTGGGCCTGCACCGTGCGGGCCTGGCGGGCAGCGCGTTTGCCACGTTGGGCGTGGTACTTCCGTCGTTTATCGTGATCCTCGTCGTGGCGCGCTTTTACGAAAAGTTCAAAAACAGCCGGGCAGTGCAGGGCATTATGAGCGGCCTGCGACCCGCGGTGGTAGGCCTGCTGGCGTCCGCGGCGCTGGGTATCGCCGGGAACGTTTTCTTTCCGGGCGGCTTCAGGTTTTCGCCTGCCCTGGCCGCCGCTCTTGGAATATTCGGCCTCACGCTGTATCTCACATTCAAAAAGCACCATCCCATCAAGCTGATCTGCCTGTGCGCCGTTTTGGGCATCGCCGTGATGTACGGCCTGGAAGCGCTGGGCGTGTCTGTCTGAAAAAGGAGGAAAAAGCATGCGCATCATTTTTGTCCGGCACGGAGAACCCGATTACGAGCACGACTGCCTGACCGACCGGGGCCTGGTCCAGGCAGAGGCCGCCGCAGCGCGGCTGGAAGGCGAGGGCATAGAAGAGATATTCTCTTCCCCCATGGGCAGGGCGCGCCAGACGGCGCAGTGCACCGCCCGCCGCCTGCGCCTTCCGGTCAGGGTGCTGGAATATATGCACGAGATCTCCTGGGGCGGAGAGGGCATTCCCCACAACGGGCATCCCTGGACGCTGGGAGAGTGTATGATCGCCGAAGAAGATTTCGATTTTTACGCAAAAGACTGGCGGCAGCATCCGTACTTTAAAAAGAATGCGGCTACCGGGTATTTCGACATGATCTCTGAGGGTATAGACGGTTTTATGTCCGAGCACGGATACCGCCGCGAGGGCAGCCGCTTTTTCTGCTCCGAAGACAAAGAAAAGACCGTGGCCCTGTTCAGCCACGGCGGTTCGGGTGCCTGCGCGCTTTCGCATCTGCTTACGCTGCCCTTTCCCTATGTGAGCACGGTCATGCCCTACGACTATACCTCCGTCACGGTCCTGGCGTTCCCGGTGCGCCCGGGCGAATACGTCCATCCCCGCATCGAACTGTTCAACGACCACGCCCACATACGGGGCATATCGGAAGGACTGAGGATACAGGAGAAATGAGTTAGGAGTTAGGAGTCAGGAGTTACAGAAAGTGTGGAGGTAGAAGTCAGGAGTTAGGAGTTCAGGTAGAAATGCCGCGGGCATTTCTTCTGATTCAAGGGTTACGAAACCCTGGATCAAAGAAAAGCCGTCAGGCTTTTCATCCATAACTTCACACTCCTAACTCCTAACTCCTCACTTTTTCCGTTCTGCTCCCTTTCCAGCAGCTCCCTCTTCCGCTCCGTTCCGCCCGCGTATCCCGTAAGGCTTCCGTCCGCGCCGATCACGCGGTGGCAGGGAATGATCAGCGAGATGGGATTGTGCCCAACGGCCCCGCCCACGGCCCGGGCAGATACGCGGGGAAAAGCGTTTTCTTTTTCGAGCATGCGGGCGATTTCGCCGTAGGTCACCGTGCTGCCGTAGGGTATGCGCAGCAATATTTGCCATACGGCCTTCCTGAAAAAGCTGCCCTGCGGGGAAAGGGGCGGCGTGAAGGAAGGCGCCTGGCCGCCAAAGTATATGTCCAGCCAGCGGCGGGCTTGTTTGAACACCGGCAGTTCCTTTTCTTTCCAGCCGTTTCCAAGGCCCTGGGCGAAATACTTCTGTCCTTCGAACCAAAGGCCCGTGAGCGCTTCTCCTTCGCCGGCCAGGGTGATCAGGCCCAGCGGAGAATCGTATTTGCCGGTAAAGATCATTTTGCCTCCCCAGATCCTATCTGCGCACGACGGTGCATCCCTGTGCGTATCCGCCGTATTTTTCCATGAATTCCGTGAATTCGTCTTCCTCGGTGATCCATACGATGGCCCACACGGTATCGATCCCCAGGTTTTTATAGACCTTGTGCCGGTGATTGCCGTCGTTTAATTCAAACGCCCCGTCCACGTAGTGAACGATGAAAGGCGGCATGTCCCTGCCGGCCTGTACGGCCTTCTCCAGTTCCGCGATGCGTATGTCCCACCAGTCTTTGTCTATGCGGTATTTCATATTTTCTTCGGGGCCGGCGCAGCGCGTGAAAAAGCTGAGCGGGTAGCGGGCGGGACTTATGTAGTACCTGTCGAACAGCTTGAGTCCGTCCGAAAAGGGAATGTTCCGGCCTTCCTCGTTGAGATACAAATGGACCCAGGCGTCCATTTTTTCTTCCTTCCCGTACTCGAGGGCGGAAGAGAGCGTGGCGCTGTACTTGAGCATGGTTGCCTCCTTCTTACTGTACACGATTCGTTTTACGGTGTCGTAAGAAAGCGAATACCGGTCCATCAGCTCCTCGATGGTGCTTCCGCTGTGAAAGGCCTGCCGGATCAGGATGTTGCGCTCGCGGATGTACTGCTGGTATCCCGAGGTCTCCCCCCAGTCCTTCTTTTCTTTTCCCGCGGGGATATACACGGTCTCGCCGGAAACATACCTTTGGATCTGTCTAAGCAGCGTTTCGGGAAAGATATCCCTTGCGTTACGGTATTTCATTTTGCCGCCTCCTTACAGGAAATACTATACGCCGCGGGCAGGGAAAAAGATATACCGCGTTCTTTTACAGGCGTTTTCGGCACATGCGGGCGCATCTAAAGTGTACAGCTTCCGTCCAGAAACGACAGCTGACGGTGCGTTTCGGGCAGGCGGTTCAGATAGGCAAAGCATTCCTCCGTCCGGTACATGATCCTGTGCCGGGAACAAAAACCGGTGAACTTTTCCGTCAGACGGCGGCTGTCGGGACTGGGCACTTCATAGGCGTTCCCGTAGGTGCGTATGTACTTTTCCTTCAGCCCCGGAAAGTGCCTGTCCAGCGCTGCGTAATAGTATTCCCGGCTGCCGTCCCTGAGGGTAAGGCCCATGCCGAAGCAGATGATCCCCTTTACCTTCGCCTCGGCGCAGGCCTCCAGGATGGGGATCAGGTTTTCCTCCGTATCGTTGATAAAGGGCAGTACGGGCGAAAGCCACACCACGGTGGGGATGTCCCGTCGGCACAGTTCATTCAGCACTTCGGCCCGCCGTTTTGTGGTGCACACGTTCGGCTCCAGGATGCCGGACAGCTTTTCATCCCAGGTGGTGAGGGTCATCTGCACCACGCATTTTGCTTTTTTGTTGATCTCTTCAAGCAGCCCGATGTCCATCAGCACGCGGTCGGACTTGGTCTGAACGGCGGCGCCGAAGCCGTATTTCAGGATGATCTCAAGGCATTTGCGAGTCAGGCCCAGCTGCTCTTCACAGTGCATGTAGGGATCGGACATGGACCCCGTGCCGATCATGCATTTCTGCTTTTTGCCGCGCAGGGCCTTTTCCAGCAGCTCGGGCGCGTTCTGTTTGACCTCTACGTCCTCAAAGGGGTGGCTGAAGCGGTAGCATTTGCTGCGGCTGTCGCAATAGACGCACCCGTGGGTGCATCCGCGGTAGATGTTCATGCCGCAGAATCCCTGTTTTTCGCTCAGAATCCCTTTGGCGTTCACAAAATGCATTCAGCCTTCTCCTTCATAACAGACAGGGCAGTTACAGCTTTCTGACCGGAAAGAACATATAGTTCCTGCCGGTTTCAGGACAGGTGAAGTCGTGAACGGCGCCGGCGAGGGCGATGCCGTTATCGTCAAGGTACCGCATCATGCGGGCGAAGGTGTCGCTGCCGTCACACTGCACGCGCAGGTATTCAAATCCCGGAACGATCCACTTCGTCCAGCCTTCGGGCGCTTCGGTCCCGCCTGAGCACTCCGCGCCGGCAAGGTACAGGCCCCGGCAAAAGTCGTCCCACGGCCGGAAGGAGCGGGAAAAGTCCGTCATCGCGCCCCAGAAACCCACGGGAACGCCACGCTCGTCCTTTTTGACCAGATCCGCGATCTCGCTAAAGTGTTCGTTCGCGTCCTTCCACAGCCTCTGGATGAAGCCTTCCCCATCCTTCGTGGAACCTTCCCGGCCGATGACCGTGAAGGACTCTTTTACGATCCTGGTAATCTCCATGTTTCCTCCTTCAGCACTCAAAGCACGATCCAGTACCGCTGTTCGATCTCTCCGTCGGAATTGACGAATTCGTTTTCCAGCACGCCTCCGTTTTTGACGATGGTTCTGGCGGACGCGATGTTGTCTTTGTCGCAGGTCATCAGCACCCGGTTTATCCCAAGCTTTCTGCATTCCTCCAGGGCAAGGCGCACCAGCTCCGTGCCGTAGCCCTTGTTTCTTTCGCTGGGCCGGATGCCGTCGCCGATGTGCCCGCCTTCCCGCAAAAGCGACTCGTTCAGGTAATGGCGGATGTTCACCGCACCAAGCAGCCGGTCCCTTTCCTCGTCGAGAAGAAAGAACACCGAGTCCGGCACTTTCCTGCCGTCGGCGCTCTTGATCTCCAGTTCATTAAGATAACGGTCAAAATCGTGCCAGTCGTTTTT